>Ga0247782_1000137_pt1 | contig 97015 bp, 86 predicted proteins | sample UWRJL019104C5_FD_179928 | JGI IMG/M metagenome (GOLD analysis project Ga0247782, IMG submission 179928) | Plant litter microbial communities from Arlington Agricultural Research Station in Wisconsin, United States - UWRJ-L019-104C-5 | ecosystem: Environmental > Terrestrial > Plant litter >... | reverse complement strand
GAATAAGCTACACATATATATAACATGACATACGGCCATAACTATATAGATTAATTTTACTACGTACAAAGCGGTACGCGTAATTAAAAAAAATAATATATTAATAAAGCTTTATAAATAGCTATTACCCTTGTATAACACTTATGCTATAACTAAAAATAAGATTATAAATTATAATTTATAATAAAAATATTTCAAATTATAATTTATAATAATAATAACTATTTTAAATTATAATTTGTAATAATAATATTTTAAATTATAATTTGTAATAATAATATTTTAAATTATAATTTATAATAATAATTAATAATGCGGCGTAATAATTATGCCGATATATTATTAATCTAGCTTTATAATTATGATAATTTACGTAGTTTGTTTTTAATAGATAATATTATATATATGCTGTTAGATCCTTGCTTTTTTTTTTTAACTTTTTTCTTTATATAATAACCTATCTACATATATATACTATTATATATTTTCGTTCGCCTTTTTATTCTTTGGATTTTATATTTATATTATTAATACTATTATTATTATTAATTTTATTAATAATAAAATGGATTCTTTTTTTAATATAGAAAGCGAAACCAACTCTATTTTTGAGTTAACTAGCGAGTTAACTCCTATTTTACCTACTAATTTACTTATTGATTTACTTACGGATTTTGAACAAGCCTTTAATAATTCGGCTAATTTAACTGATTTTAATAATGAATCTTTTAAATTAAACGATGATAAATCTTTAATTTATATTATTAAAGAAGGTTTATTTACTTGCACTTTATTACCTATTAAACTTAATAAACCTCGAGAAGTTATAGTACAATGTACTATGTAAGTTAAGATTTTTTTACGTTTTATTTTATTTTAACTAATATTTTTAATAGTTGCAATTATTTGAAAACTGTTTTTGTTAAAAGATTTTAATTTTCTAACTTTGTTAAACATTATTAATTTAAACACCTAAATGTTGCGCATAATAAAGCAAGCGAAAAAACTAAATTAAAAAGTAAGTTATTTTTTTATTATTATTATAATTAAACTAATATATTATAGAAGCGGATTTATAATCTAAGACTGATTTTTTTAATTTACTAACACAAAAGCGCGCGCGAAATAATACTATATTTGACACTAATATTGAAAGTATTTTTAATAATAAAATTTTAAATTTTATTATTGAGAATAATTTATCTTTTTATATTATTAATTTGAAATCTTTTTAAGATTTAATTACGTTATTAAAACCGTAAGGCATTTTATATAATATATATTTAATAGTATTTACTAATATTTTAAACAGGGATTTTACTATTAATTGACAAATTATTAAATCGTTATTAGAATCAACTTTTGAGTCGGCTTTAATAACATTTAATAACGAATTAAAAGCTACTATTGAAAATAATGGATTATTTTCTATTATTTTTAATATTTGGACTTTTAATTCTTAAACAGCTTATATGGGTGTTATTATTTCTTTTATTAATCCTGAATTTAATTTAGTTTATAAATTAATTGGATTTAAAGAATTAATAGACCGCTATATAGGTTTAAATATATTTGAATGTTTTTTAAATATATTAAAACTATATTTAAGTATTTTGTATAATACTATATTAAGGTAAATACTTTTTTTATATTATTTTATTATTTATTTAATATTTTAACTAATTTTATTTTAGTATTACACGAGATAATGCGCGCAATAATACAACCTTTTTAGAGTCTTTTAAACGGAATTATTATAATTTTATAAATATTGACTTTAAAAACGATATTTGTTGTATTGCGCATATTATTAATTTAATAGTGCAAGATATACTTAAACAGTATATTTTAACTTTAAACGAGGCCGAAGATTTATTTGATTATATTATAAACGGTTAACATATTTAAACAAATACTTAACATTTAAGTAAGGACTTATATATATATATATATTTATTTATTTAAACTAATTTTTAAATAGATTTAATTACTTAAATTCGACGTATAGTTGTTTTAATAAAGTATACTACCGAAATTAAACAATTATTAATTAAAGGAATTAATATATCTAAACAAAATAATTGTTTGGCTTAAGATTATAATGTTACAAAAATTCCTTTAGGTATGTTTTTATTTTATAATATTATTATATTTGCTAATATTTTATTATAGATAATGCTACTTGTTGGAATTCGACTTTTAAAATGTTAAGCGTTTTATACGAATTAAAAGATCTGCTTGAACATATTAGTTGATATACTAAAAACACCGAATTTAAACAAATATATTTAAATTTAACAGATTGGTATACTGTTAAATAGTTAACCAAAATATTTAATATATTTGTTAAACTTTCGGTTAAACTACAAGGAGAATTATATACTACTTTACCTAAAGCATTATTATATATTTATAAAATATATAATGATTTAGAAGGTTATATTTGTTATAGTTGCGAAAAAATCGAATTAGACTTTACTTTAGTAAGTTATATTTATTTTTATAAACAACTATTTATTACTATTATTAATATTTTATAGGAGCTTATATTTTTAAATTTAATTAAAGCTATTAATATTGGCATTAAAAAACTTGAAAAATATTATCTGCGCTATTTTAATAGTAGCAATATAAATAGGTATAAAGGTTATTTTTTAAGCCTTATATTAGACCCCCGGTTTAAAACTTTACATTTTAAAGCCGGCGGTTTATTATGTTGCTACCCTGGAATAGAAAAAGATATTATTTGTTTATTTGAAGCAGAATATAATAGGTAAGTTTATTTTATTTTATTTTAAATTTATTATAACTAATATATATATAGATTTACAAACAATCTAACGAGTAGTAATCTACAATCTTCTAACGAATTAAATAATTTGTTAGAAGAAAATATAGATTTAAATCTTTATAATTCTAATTTTGATTCCGACTCTAAAAAAGAGTTTTTTATAAATTTAAATAAAGTTACTTTAGAAAAAGAATTTATTGTTTATTTAAAAGAAGCAATTTAACCTAAAAAATTAAGTATTATTTATTTTATTTATTTTTAAATATATTTATTAATTATTATTATAGGTTGATCTATTAGAATATTGGAAAAATAATGCTTTTCGATTTCCTACTTTAACAATTTTAGCTAAGCTATATTTAGCTATCCCGGCTACTTTAGCATCGATTAAAAGAGTTTTTTTTATTACTAGTAATATAATTATTAAAAATAGAAATAAACTAAGCCCGGCTATAGTTAAAGCGTTAATATTATTAAAAAGTTGGCAAATTATAAATATTAACGAAATTAATAGCGAAAACCAAGAAAAAGAATAGCTTTTATTTTTATTTTATTTTATTTTAATTTATTTTTGTTTTTAATATAATATAATTAAAATATTAGTTTATTACTATTATTAATATTAATATTTTTATAAAAAATATAAAAAATATAAAAAATATAAAAAATATAAAAAATATAAAAAATATAAAAAATATAAAAAATATAAAAAATATAAAAAATATAATTTTTAATTATATAATTTGTAGTTACTAATTAATAACTACATACTACATGTAGTAATACTACATGTAGTATTAGTATAGGCTTTTACTACACCCTGTAGTATTAGTATAGACATTTACTTACTACTGTAGTATTAGTATAGGCATTTACTACATGTAGTATTACTAATTTTCAACCCTGGTCTACAGTCTTTACCTCTTAACCATAGCCTTGACCTTACCTCTCCACTCTCTCTTTCTCTCTCTCGTTCAAGGCATAGGATACTTCTTAGCAAGAAACTCCGAAGAGAAGGCCTCGAGCGAGGTATTCCCGTCTATCATTCCCGTCACCTTATCGACGAAGCCCGTCGCCAGCGCGACGTGCAGCGTCAACCTCTCGTGGAGGAGGTCGTACTCCCGCCCATAACGCTCCTTTCATGCCAGGGTGAGGCTCGACTCCATGCGCCTGGAGCAACGGTCCGCGCGCGCGTACATGCGCATACCCTCCTGGTTCGCGGACCGCATGTCCTGGAACGCGTCCTGCACTATGTCGCGGAGGGTTTTCGATCCTATTAGTTTCTCTCCTGCCACGGGCCACTTGCTCAACACGCTGGCCATGTCCTCGTCGATCCTCTCGCCCAGGGTCTTGAGACGGGATTCGACCTGTGCCATGGGTATTTGTGGGATATCCTCGTTCGCGTTGGTGTAGTTGCCGCTGTGGCTGTGGCCGAATCCGGAGCTGTTATTATTATTATTATTATTATTGCGGCTACTGCTGCTTCTGCTGGTAGTGTTAGTATTAGCATTGGCACGTTCGCGTTCCCGTTTTCGCTCCCTATCATAAGCCCGACGCCTGGATGGGTCGGAGAGGGTGTCACGAGCCTTTGTGATTTGAAGATATCGTTCGTGATTCCCCCTCTCTCGCGCCTTCTTCTCACTCTCGCTCTCCTCCCGGTCTTGCGGGACGGTGCGAGGGTTCGCCTTGTCCGGGTGGTGTTTCAGTGACATGGTCCCAAATGCCTTCTCGATCATCACTACATCGGCGTCGCTGGAGACTTCGAGGATTTCGTATAGATCTGAGGTCTTTTCTCCCGTTGGCGAAGCCATGGTCGATATTATTTGGTGTAAAATAGATAGACCTGTTGATTATTGGTGAGATAGGGGTTAATGATGTAGGTAGGTAGCTTATCAACCTAGGTGGGTGGGGGGATAGGATGCGAGAACGGCGACGACGACGACGGCAAAGAGAAGAAGGGCGCCATTTTATATGCAAGAATTTTATGAAACAATATTGCTCTTGTAGTCTCAAGTGCTGTTAGAATTTGCTATAAACACCCGAAGCGCTCTTGAACAAGTGCTTAGTACTTCAAACAAAACTGGTGTGCCTATCTGTCTGCAATTTCTTGTACGGGTAACATATTGGGTTGTCACTAACAACCTATTTATCTCACAATCAGAGCTCATGGTGTAATACAAAGCTAAATAATGACTCGTTTACATACATGCACTTAGCTTATTTTGTGAATAGTAACTGACAAAGAGGTAGCAAGAAGCACACTATAGTTAGTTAACAATTGAATTGTATCCAAGAATCGACGAGAACCCAAGCCTCATCGACTGACACGATGGTAGATTCCAAGTGTTGTTCTTCGGATGATACTAGTTGTCAGAAGCCGTAAATACATCTTTTTATGGAACGGGTAGTGTCACCCACACCCTCGCGTTCATTACTCCAATGTCCACGATCTTCATACGCCCTCCATCCACCTCAAGCCCCAGTGACTCAAGCGTGTCTCTGAGATGTCTGCCGTTTTGACTGGCGCGATGTCCTCATCAGCGCAGTGAACGAGGAAGACAGGTGTATCATCTCTCGTCGTCTTCTCGTATAGCTATCATTCAGAGTCTCGCCTCCATTCCGTCAACTACTATCCTGCGAGACCGACAACCCTGTTTTATGCCACAATACGTGGCCGGCCGAAGAGCATAGATGATGATATCTTCGGACTTATCAGTTCACGAGGAAGTCGCTTCAGTGTTGATCCATCTGTCTCGATGAAGCTTCACTGCCTGCACGGGTAGTCTGGTGCCTTTGTTCATTGACCACGTTACGGGCAAATTGGCTGGTTCGGCGCATGTGACGATGCCGGCGACATGACTGGGTATGGCCCGTCGCCTACTCCTCATCTTGTTGTAGTTACCAACATACTTCCAGATAATTATATGATGACTGCGTGATTGATCGGTATTAGCGAGGTAGGGATCTGGACGTACATATGGGCCAACTGTTTGAACTACCGGCATATCGATGCAACCCCTATCCTTACTACTCCGCAGGTACGACAACCGGACTTAAAGGATGTTCCAGCATACTATGTATTCATTTTAGTGGCCCCAAAGATCACAAGAATGAAGACTGTGAATACGGGCCTGCTACCCACTTGGGTTACGTGATCGGCCTAACAACTATCCGACCAGCTATACATTTAGTAATCCTGCAATTCATCAAGTAGGAGAAGTTATACGTATCAGACTGAGTAATCTAGTGTGCAAAGATATAAGAAGATAATACAATTACATGACATGAAAATGAAAGACCCTAAAGAGCAAAGGCACAATTCTATAGAGTATTATTCGCTAACATAGTTTGTGTTTCTTACGATATACATTAGTTATTAGTTATGGCTCCTACCATTCTTGTCGCCGGTGCAACTGGTAACACGGGCCGAAGCGTTGTCGAAACTCTGTCGAAACTATTGGGGTCGAGCGACTTTCTATCTGGCTATCGTGTTCTTGCTATTACGCGTTCTTTGAACAATCCAACTGCTCAAAGCTTCACCAAGCTTCCCGGCGTGCAGGTGGTAGAGAAGAACTGGGTGGAGATCAGCGCCGACTGGCTTCGCGAACATGAAGTAGTCAGGGCATTCATCGCATCTCACAACGAGCCAAGCCAATTTGCCGAAGAAACCACGTTCCACGTTGCTGCCTTGGAAGCGGGAGTCAAGTATGTCGTGCGGATTTCAACGACGAGCCCGAACGTTCGACCTGATGCTGTCACGTACTACGCCCGCGCACACTGGGCCATAGAGGCTCTCCTGAGCACGCCAGAATTCGAAGGCCTTCACTGGACTTCGCTACGGCCCAATATCTTTTCTCAGCTGTTCTTGAATTCTTCTGCCGAGCTGATTAAGCAGTACCGCAAGACCGGAGAGCAGAGCACGCTTAGGCTTCTGGGACCGGTGGACGTACCTATCGGCATCATCGACCCAGACGATGTTGGCTTCTTCGCGGCGCAGCTTTTGGCACAGAAGGATACCGCTCCCCACAACAACGCAAAGTATATCCTCAACGGGCCCGAAGACGTGACTGGTGCGCAGATCGTCAAGATGGTTGAGGAGTACGTAGGCACCAAAGTTGAAAACGTCAGTTATAAGGATATGTCCTTTATTGAGGCATGGGCTGCTGCGAGTCCGGGATCAGCACATCTGAAATTGAGCGTCAAGCATGCCCTGAAGACTTCATGGGCGGGCTTGTGCAGCACTTCTACGACTAGCAAGGAGGTACTGGAGATTGCACCGCCAAAGCGTACGCCCGCTCAAGTCTTGAAATCGTTAGTGGAGCAGTCTTAAGTGACAAGGGAAGACGTTATCGTATGCTGATAGAGTATATTTCCGACACTTCGACATGACCCTCTAGTGGCCGGGCTGTACGGTGATTGGCTACTGGGCGAACTTGAGTGGGTTGAAACGACCTCGCTGTCAAATGGTACATGTTAAATAAGTTATGTACAGAGTCGTATAAAAAGAAGCACAACACAGAGAATGCAGCATGTGTAGCATTAGCTGTGACGATTCCCATTACTCACTTCTCGGCCCAAACGGCGACCCGGCCTTCTGCGATGTTGATTGTCTCACCATGCTACTTTGGTAATCGCTTGCCCCCTGACTTCGTGTATCAGAAGATCGGAATATGTGCAAGGATACTCGGCCAACAGATAAACTGCAGCTAATGGAAGCTCAAGTAGCCAGGATTCTGCATACAGATATAACGGGCAGAATAACGGGCAGAATAACGGGCGGAATAACGGGCGCCAAGTTGTTACTCCAGCTGCTCAACTGAACCACTGGCGCCAAAGGCACTGTATTTATTGGTGGCCTCTGTCAAGGGACCTGTCCCACAGATTTCTCCAAGCTTCAACATCAACAACAACAACAGCAACAACAACATTTAGCTGTTGGAGTTTTCTGTTCGTTTGGACTTATCAGCCAAAGATGCATCGTCGAACCGCGGGCGAAAGGGCGCTCCACTTTGGTACCTAGGTCAATGTAGGCGTTTAGTAGTGCGAACTGGTTGATAGTAACCACCGCGCACTGTACTTACCTCAATTTCTCTGGCGGAGGCACTAATAGGTAGGCAGCCTACAGGTTAGGTACATTACTTCCATTAGGTACCAAGGTAAAATTGCATACTGCTAGGTTAGGTTATGTAGATATGTACTAGCAAGCATGTATGCACACGCCAACTTAATTTCTGAAAAACTTGACTTTCTATGCTGTAGGTATCTCGGCTCAATTGGCCATCCTGTCAATGGCATACCTGGAGATAGCCTGCGCGGTCAACGAACAAGCATTGCAGCTCTTCCAACGTTGCCCTCAGCGTTGATAACCGCCAGGCTTCTCAGCTGAACCAGAAATCGAGGATATCCTGGTCTTCATTAAGCCAATGGGCCTAGCTGTGGCGTAACACCCCAGGAAGTTCGAAACGCGTTGTTGACCGAAATAGCGAGGCCACTTGAAAGGCTGAATCGACAAGGAGGAAACCAAGGTCTGGATTCTGAGACCATGCAAGTTGGCCCGGATCCTGAGGTGCTGAAGAAAGACAGACAACGGAAGACGGCAAAGGCAGACTTGAATCGCTTGAGCAAGTCATCTCTCGTGGCTGCTGGATAGCCAAGTACCTATATATACATAGGTCCATATCGCATCAGATCACTAGCATTCTATACACTCCCATCTTTCTCCTACCAAAAAATGACCACCGTCTCTCTCGACCCAGAAGCGCTCGAGCAGCTCAGTGGTGAGCGTAAGGCTCTGCTTGATGCTATAGACAGTCTACGGAAACATGGCGTCGGTCGCTTGGTTGACCTTCCCCAAATCATTGTCGTTGGCGATCAGTCATCGGGCAAATCCTCGGTCCTAGAGGCAATTTCGCGCGTCCGCTTTCCTGTCAAAGATGGACTGTGCACTCGTTTCGCAACAGAGCTGGTCCTCCGTACCGATCCCCAGACCAAAATCGATGTGCGGGTGCAGCCCACATCTGTCTCGACCAAGGTAGCGTACACCTTCAAGGAGACGAGATTTGACAAAGAAGACTTGCCCCGAATTGTCGAAGAGGCAAAGGCACACATGCTCCAGGACAGCAAAGCATTTTCAGAGGATGTGCTTCGCATCGAAATATGCTCGCCAGACGTCCCTCACCTGACGCTTGTCGATCTTCCCGGTTTCTACCACTCCGAGGACGAGAACCAAGATGCTGCTGGTCGGAAGACTGTGGACCGCCTCGTCGAGAGCTACATGGCACGAAAGAACAGCATCATCCTGGCCATCGTGTCGGCCCGTAACCAACTCATCCTGCAAAAGGTGCTTTCCAGGGTTAAGGGCCACGACAAAAACCAGCAGCGAACGCTTGGTATCATCACGAAGCCTGACCTTCTTACGCATGGCTCACAAGACGAGGACAGGTTCATGGAGTTGGCTAGAAATCGGGAAAAATCGCATCAGCTTGCCTTGGGGTGGCATGTGTTGCGTAATCGCGGCGAGACGGAAGCTTCATTGTCATCTGAAGAGCGGGATAAGAAGGAGGCTGAGTTTTTCGACTTGGGTATCTGGTCTGCCATTCCGTCCAACAACCGGGGAATCGATACCTTGCGTAAGAAGCTTTCCAACATCCTATTGGACCACATTCGGAACAACCTGGATACGTTGATCAAGGACATCGAAGACAATATGGGCCTCCGTCAAAGCAGACTCAAACGGCTGGGGGACCCGAGGTCCTCGCCGCGCCAGCTTCGCGCACACCTCGACAAGATAGCCTCCCAGTTCCAAATCCTGGCCTTGCACGCGGTGGAGGGAAACTATTCTGACGAATTCTTTGGCGATCTCTACCCTAGCGACCTGTCGTTTCCGATGGATGAGAGTCGAATCAGGAAGATCCGAGCCCTTGTGCGCGATCTGAACAGAACATTTGCTTATGTTCTCGCTACCAAAGGGTCAAGGCGCGTTATCACTCCGGACAAGAACGAAAACAAGACGGTTGGCAAAGATGGTACTGATGATAAGGCGAAACTGCCACCCTTTCTGCGGATATTGGAAAGCCAATACCCTTTCGATAAACCGAAGCATGTCACAAGAAATGATATTAGAGCCGAACTTGAGCCCCTCTCAGCCGCCAACCAGGGCAACGAGTTTCCAGGGACTACAAATGACCTTCTCGCCGTAAAGCTGTTCCAGGACCAGTCACGCCCTTGGGCTGCAGTCGCACAATTTCATGTTGACCTACTGCTACGCATTGCCAAGGCGTTCACTGAGAAGCTGGTAGCTTATATCACTGGTCCGGACCAAAAAACCTGTTCTGCGATTCTACTGAGCATCATCGACCCATTCTTCGAGAAACGGAAATTCATGTTAGATGAGAAAATACAGGAACTCCTCTACCATTTCCGGAGCGGCTACCCGCAACCTCTAGATGCTGAGTTTAGGGCGCTCTTGTCTAAGCGTCGTCAAGAAAATTTGACCGCAGAGATGGTACAAAGTCTTTTGGCTAGCCGGCCCGAACTATTCACTCAGGAAGGAAGGGCTGAGCTTGCGGGGTTAGTGTCCTCTCGAAATGAGAGCGAGTTTGGCGTGGACAGCCTGATTGATAAGTCAGAAACGTATTACGGGGTACTGACTGAAGCGTCTCGTTAATGCCGGACCGTCTTCGCTGACTATTTCTGTAGTTATCTTTACGAACCTTTACGGATAACGTGATTATCCTAGCTGTTGAGAACTGCCTCGTCAAGGATCTACCGACAATACTGACAACGAGCACAATATCGCAAATGGATGATATCGAGTTAAAACGGCTGGCTGCTGAATCTGACGAGATCCAAGTGGAACGAGCCGAGTTGCAAGCCGAGTATGAAGCCCTCAAGAAGGGCCATGATCTTTGCAAAAGCTACAGAGCGCGAAACAAAACAGGTATTTGAAACGAGGACGGCGGGGGTAAAGTACGAAGCGCTTACTGACTTTGTGACTTAGTTTTACCGACAATGCCGAGTCATACTACGCACAACTCCCTTAAAACCACCAATGATGCCCTGAATGGAAGTGTCAGGAAGTCCGAGAGAAACACCGCGGCAGATTCGCTTACGCCCAATCCAATGGGGGCTGCATCACAAACGGCAGCTACGGCATATAATGTTCATACTGCTCCTTCGGTATTTCCCACTGTCCACACTAGTACTGCGGGTGGTCTGTTTGCCACGTCAACGAGCGCGATCCCCTCCAACAGCGGCGCTGTTCCCACCCCAAGCCTGTTCAGCAGCTCCACAAGGGAGACCACAAATAGTGGCTCCCTTTTCGGGGCAAATAAAAACGCCTTGTCAGAGAGTGCCCGACCCGAGAGCTCGTTCGGCCGTATGTCCGACGCTCAGTTGCCTGGATCTGTCCGGCCTAACGTATTCGGATCCTCAACAACGTACGGAGCCGCCAATAATAACACTACCTCGGGGACTGGCTTATTCGGGTCCTCGGCAACGAACGGAACAACCGGTAGTACCACCACCTCGGGGACTGGCTTATTTGGAGGAGCGCGTAGCCAACAAACTCCCGGTTCCGGGGGATTTGGGGTTGGAAACACAAGGGCATCAACCTCAAGGTAGTGTATATATGACCCTGTCGGCGCCGAGTTTTGCCATGAACAATTCTTTACTAATCACCTAACAATCAGAACAGTTCCTAATGCTCCCTCCATATTACCGTTCGCGAAAAACGAGATCGTCGAAGTGGCGCCCCTTGTAGATGAACGGAATAAGGAGGCTTATAATACTATTTGCGTGGTATCCCCTTACCATGATTTCTCGCCGGAAGAGCTGAGACTTGCGGGCTCGCTTGCTCGCTTGAGGATATAATCTTACTGCTAGCAACTTTGCTAGGATACAAGGAGCTCATCATTGTGTTCCCTAGCTCTGGGGTTGCTTTTTTCTCTCCTTCGCCTCAGTTTCTATGCTAGTTAGCTTGCGGTTTGGCGTGTATTACTTGTGATATTAACTTAGTAGGATTAGATTACTTCACCTCGCTCACGTGCATTCTGCTTCTGTGTCGTGTTTGGAATAGAGATGCTGCCTATACTTGCGTGTATGTAGTGTTAACTACCTAATATACTGCTGTGGGGAGCAGATGTTGTGATATCTACTTCACGAAGTTACATTTACATCTTAATCTGAGTTGGTGAAAGAACCTGTGGTACTAGTAGGATTGATTGGGTGCGCGTTATACTTGAATAACGACCATGAGACCGAGGAGCGCTTACCAAGTGTCTCGATCTGTTTTAAGTGGACTTTACCGCCGAGGTGTTCATAACTGTTGCCGATCGCGAAATATAGATGGGGCTTTGCTGACAGGAATAGAAACAGTAGAGGCGTTATTAATAAGTTGTGTAACTGGACCGTGGTGTAATCAAAACAGCAGAGCAAGTCCAGCTGTGCCACATGAATACAGCAAATTCAGCATCAAGCGGTTCGGCAAGGGGTTTAGCGTGTGGACTGCGGCACGAATGCAATAGAAATTATCCACAACTTGACTAGCTGCACAAAAGAGAAGACATGTAAATGAACAGACTGAATGCTTTGATGATGTTATAGAAAGCCCCACTGGGGAGGTATATCTGATTATAAAACTTCCTCGTAAATACCGAAGCACTCCGGCTTTTGAAAACACGTCAGCATACCTATGCGTTCTTAGGATATAAGCTTCTCCTGATAAGCAAAGTTACACATTCAATATCTAGAATGCTGCTTCTTTTGCGCCTATCTAACTCTCTTTTTCTCATTTTTTGTTATTCTAAAAATTAAAATATGCCAGGAGCACCCAAGACATGGCTCATCACGGGCTGCTCGAGCGGCTTCGGCGAGTTGTTCGTCCGGCAGGTCCGAGCTCTGGGCGACAACGTCATCGCGACGGGCCGTGACGCCGAGAAGAGGCTCGCTCACCTGGCGGATACGGGGGCCCATATCCTGGACCTCGATGTCACGACGCCGGCGCCCGAGATCAAGGCTAAGATGGACGAGGCATGGGGCCTCTACCCGAACGGCATCGACGTCGTCGTGAATAATGCCGGGTATATACTCAGTGGCGCGGTTGAGGAATTGACGTATGCTCTCTCTCTCTCTCTCCTTCTCTGGCCTTATATGCTCTTTCCTTCTGTTTCGCTTTGTTCTGTTCTCTTTTTTTCTTGCCTTCCTGCTTGGAATATCACTCTGTTATCGCTAACGATATGGTACGTAAAAATAGACAAGAGGAAATGGAGCATGCTTTCAAGACTAACTTCCATGGCCCACTGAATATCGCTCGCGCTTTGCTGCCGAGGCTTCGTGCCAAAGGCGCTGGGACATTGCTCTTCATGAGTTCGCAGGCTGGTTGGCATGCCGACCCCAGTGCGGCCGGGTATTGCGCGACTAAGTTCGCGCTCGAAGGTAACATTCGCTGCTTACCTATCTTCCCCAACCTCTACCTATCACGGAGGAAATCTTTCCTCGAACGGTGTTCATCATTCGGCCAACATGTTTTTGCCTCTTACTTACCTAAATCTAGGCGCGGTAGAGTGTCTGGAGAAAGAGCTCGCATTACTTGCGCCAGGTATCAAGGTCCTGATCGTCGAGCCGGGATACTTTCGTACATCTGCTTTTAGCAACATCAACCACGTGCCGGCACGCGTGCCCGACTACGCCCAGTTCAACGCCGGCGTCCGGGCCGTCGAGGCTGGCATCGTGGGAAACGAGCCCGGTGATGCTGCCAAGGCTGTTTCCGTCATGATAGATTTGGTTAATGGTACCGGTGTTGCTGCCGGAAAGACTATCCCGTTGCGTGTGCCGCTTGGAAGTGATGGATGGGAGAGAATCAGGGCGAAGGCGGAGAATATGGCTAAGATCTGTGATGAGTGGGAAGAGGTAGCGAAAAGCACGGATATCAAAGGTTAAATTCTTAATCATTAGTATAAGTACCTACGGGTTAGCTAGTTAAGTACGTAATTGGAAGAACATCTCGTATTAGAGTGGTGGGATGATGATGAAGACGACTGGCATTAACTCTTCCCTAGCTCGCAAGTCTGCTATTGATCGTTGGTGGCAGTGAAAATCAGGGCACGGCCGAATATAGATGGAAAAGAAAGGTCAAAATGACGGCTAATAACCCATCGCAAACTTGCTGACCTCATCTTGCTAAAGTACAGTCCGCAAAGCAAGGAGCGCACCTTCTATGTACCAACTCCAGAATATTTGAGATAGAGGAAAATACTTTGAATAGTTATAGTATTATAATATTTATACTATAATATAATCCCTGCTAGAAATTATATAATCCCTGCTTAGCGTATTGCTTAATAACTTGCTAAATAAAAACGCTATAAATATAAAAAAAATCATATTTGAACTCGCTATTTAGTTAGGAATCGACTAGTACTATTTATATTATTATAGCATTAGTATTGGCTAAGTTATAATGTTATGCACGGACGTTTTTTGTATGGGAAAAAAAGTGTGCAATTGACCCGGGTGTGCAATTGACCCATGGGATACGTTACAGCTAGATATTGTTATAGTGCTTGGTGCCTGTCACAGCAGCTATTGCTCTAGCCTCTAGCGGTTAAAAATCCACTATCTATCCAGCGGCTTACCAAATATGGTAAAACCACTCGACAACCCTGGAGCAAAAGACCCCACCAACCCGATTATTTGGGAACTCATTAACGCGTTTTGATCGTAGGCAGCGCGTTTCCGAATTCACAAGTCCAATTATCACCAGCAATTGGTACTACTGCGGACAATTTCTAAATATAAGCTGGATAGCTGTCAGAAGATTATCCCACTAGCTCTAGCTCTGTATACCATATACACCTCACCGCACCAACAATGGATGAGGACCAGGAAGACTTCACTAGACAGTATGACGATGGCAACCGGGCATTTCTCCAAGCCTTTCTGGCGAGGGGAACCATGACGTTCAAAGAGTCACAACCCATATTAGCGGCCATTTTTACAGCTCAAGAGCAGAACGACACGAGGCCAGATCAAGTGACTCAAGAAGACTTTGTCTCGTATGTGTCGGCAGCGTCAGCAGCCATATCTCCGTTTGATATGGAGATCCGGAGCATGATGCACCAGGTCAGCAAAGATCGCATCTACGCCATTGTGAACGCTACATCCGACCCCATGACACAGCTGGCCACCCTGCACTCGCCAGAGGAAATCGCGTTTGTCAAGCGGGTCATAGACGCCATGTTCGAGAAGTACAACACGCCGCGCATGGAAGCCATATGTCTCGACGTAATGCAAGCCAACAAACTGCGGATGCCGACGAGGCCGGAGAACGACGACTTAGAGATGGACGACGGCGAGGGGCAGGTGCAAACCCAGTCGCTGAAGGGCCTCAAGTCCAGTGAGGTGGAGTCGGTGATGCCCAGCATGGTCGACGAGGGCTGGTTCGAGTGCAGCCGGGACGGCTTCTATTACCTGAGCACCCGTGCCCTGCTGGAACTGCGGTCGTGGCTCATCGAGTCGTACAACGACCCGGACGCCGAAGAGGGCGAGTGGCAGCGCGTCAAGTTCTGTGAGGCTTGTAAGGACATCGTCACGATCGGACAGCGGTGCGCGGAGCGGGACTGCCTCGCCCGGCTGCACGATAGTTGCGCGAATGCGTTCTTCCGGAAGAGACAGCAGCCGGCTTGTCCGAAATGCAGTCGCGAGTGGACGGGAAAGCACTTCGTGGGCGAGAGGGCGGTCACAGAAACGGAAGCCTATCAGCGTGGCAGAAGACGAAGCGGCAAATCGAGCAGAAGGAGTAACTTAGTTGAGGAGATTATGCAGGATGAGAATGAGGATGAGGTGGAGGAAGTCGACGAAGAATAGAGCAAGAACGACAAATGAGGAGTATAGGAAGAGGAACACGAACGAGCTTGATATGGTTTGCTGAAAGGACGTCCTTGAAACCCGGAACACACTGGCAGATACTCTCTCATATGTATGTAAAACATTTTACTGCTCCACTGGGCTCACGGCTTTATCACTTGCATGGCATAGGCACCAATAAAGGAATGATGTTAACTTGATCCTAATTCAGGATATGTCAGGTTTCTAGCTAATCCTGATTATTACTCTGGATTTGATAGTGAAAACATGATGCAGCTGCAAACAACCTCTTTACTTTCCGGATTAAAGAACATACTTATATTAATTCCGGCAATAGGCGACAGGGCTTTGCTTCCGTTCTTTTTATCTTTACTGTTCTGTATGACCAGGGACGACATATGAACTTGATTTGTTGTCGAGCAATAGATCCCGACCCAGAAGCCCATCCCTCTCAAAGGAGGTTGGAGCTTTCGCCACAGCTTGTGTGGCGGTGCACAACGAACTGACGTCGTCTATCAAAGAAGTACTTACTACCATATCCTCATATATATCCGGATATGCCATGTTAAGTATACGATACTTACAAGGAGCTGTAGGGATGATTGGAACCAATTGCCCCAGCATGAAACAAGGCCTCCCATTGAATTACAGCTCTCGGTCCCTTGTATTGATGCTCATGTATTATCAACTTTAATGAGACTAAAAGCAAGTCTCCTAGTTTTTACTTTCTTGCTCAACCTCCTTCCTTGCCTAAGCCCTTTTCACGTTTATAAGTCTTTACTCGAGTTCGGCGTACCTTGCTAAGCATCGTCAATCCGATCCCAATCGCAACTGTCGATCACTAAGATGCTGGAATATTTTAACCTCAAGAAATTGAAGAAGCACCGGGAGGGGAAGGCGGCGGACGAGCAGAAGACAGACAAGGACAAGCAGGAAGTTGCGTCTGAAACCTCAAAGGGTGCACCGGCAGCCCAATCAGACAAGGTCGACGCTCCGTCGCCCTCTCCTCAAATTATCTCCAAACCTGCCGGCGAAGATGACGTCGCGCACGAGGGTACTCCCGTTCTCGACCATGAAGACGAAGAGTTCCTCAAACGCCTCACCTCAGGCGATATGAGCATTGCGAGTGGTGAGGACGACGAGACGCCACCTCCGCTCCCCCCTCGTGTCAAGACGCCCGTCATCGAGATAGATAGCGACACGTCTAGCGTCTCGAGTAAAGAAGTAGTAGAGAAGAAGGGCAAAGGCAAAGAGGAGAGTGACAGGAAAGAAACTGGGAAGGGTAAAGGGAAAGTCAAGGGCAAGACAGCAAGCGGCAACAAGTCCAAGCGCTTCTCCTTCGTAACGAACCTTCCACGGGCCCTCACCACGCGGCGCAAGGCCGCCGAAGCCAGCGCCAGCACAGCGTCAGGTCTAGATCCAGACCCCAACCATCTCGCAGTACCGGGAGCAGAAGCAGAAGCCGCGTCCGAAAAGAACGACATGGCCCGCGTCCTCGACGACCTGGACCTATCAGCTAAGAACAACCGGGTCTTCTCTCTGTCCGCCGAGTCCGCCGAGACGGTCCGGCGGTTCACGCAGGTGCTCAAAGACCTCGTGAACGGCGTACCGACCGCGTACGGGGACCTCGTGAAGATACTGGAAGACCGCGACGGTATCCTGGCGCGCAACTACGAGAAATTGCCCAAGAGCCTGAAGAAGCTCATCACGCAACTGCCCGAAAAGCTGACCTCTAGCTTCGCGCCCGAGCTCCTTGCCGTGGCCGCTGAGGCGCAGGGTTTGACACCCCTCGAGGTCGAGGGCGGTGGCGAAGGATCCGGTCTCAAGGGCGCGGCTAAGAAATTCCTCACGCCCTCCAAATTGCGCGATCTGGTCACGAAACCGGGCGCCTTGGTCGGCATGCTGAAGGGTATAGTCAACGCGCTCAAGACGCGCTTCCCCGCTTTTGTTGGGACGAATGTCCTGTGGAGTCTTGCCGTCTTCTTGCTTCTCTCTATGCTCTGGTACTGCTACAAGCGCGGTCGCGAGGTGCGGCTCGAGCGCGAGGCGTCTGAGGCTGCGGATAAGGAGGGCAAGACAGATGAGGTTATTGATGGACAGCCAAGGGTCGAGGAATTGCCTGACGATCCGCAGCTGCCTGCTGCTTCCGGAAAGGAGGAGGTTTCACCAAACAACGGTGCAAATGAGAAGAAGGAATGAAGGCGTTAGTTATTTTTGCAAACCCCTTTTATTTCTGTTGAAGGATCGGGGAGGATATGTATAAATGGGTGCGACGGGGCTTAATGATGGCGACGAATAGTATGGTTACGCGTTTACGATGGATGTTGGAACAATGATACCCGGTATGCTACAATAATAGTTTGGCCTCGGGCTTTCTTTACGGCTTATGCGCTCCAGAAACAGATAATACGTCCATTTAATTTCTTTCATTACTACAGTGAAGTGATACGTATTTCATAATTGGTAACTGATGTCGGGGGGCCAAATGGCAACTAGTCATCCTGCACCAGCTCCTTAATCTCTTCACTTGCGGCCGCAATGCCGACGCGCTCGGCCTTCTCATCGCGTCCACCTGTGCGATCAAGCACGCGCGCACCGTCCTGCATCCAGAAATCGACCTCGTCGACGATGTCGGCTACGACATCCTCGACGATCTGCTCGTCGTAGCGCTCGGCGACAGCTCGCATCCTATGCAGCTTGTTCCTCTGCGGCACACCTACGCGCACGGTGTCCTCGTCAACATCCACCATCTCGGTATCTTCCTGGGAGGAGGAAGAGCCCGCAAATTCGGGAGGCGGGTACCAGAAATCTGGGCCGAAATTGGCCTCGACAGCCCCACCCCGAAAGACGCTGATGGCAGGGTAGTACCCGAGCATGCCGTCATCTTTGCCTTCTCGCGCGCCGACTTGTAACTGCGGCTTTGAAGCCGGTGGCAGGAAGGCAAGAAGGTCGGTGAATGGCGTACCCATCAGCACTCCATTCTTATATACCTTGATATAGGAATTTGGTAGCGTTCGTAGAGCCGGCACTGGGTGGTTCGGATTGGGCATTTCCCCTGGTCTGCTACCTATGTTACCGGACGCACCAACTGGCGATGGATTTGCTAGATCTTCTAGCTCCTTGGTGGTATGATAATCAATTTTCTCAAAGTAGATATGAGCCTTGAACCGGATGGGTATACGATCTCGAACGATATTGGCTGCCTCGATAACGGGATTATCCTCTTCGTTCAGGTCAACAGCAGGGTTATACTGCCCCTGGACAATCTTCCGATGCAGATGCTCTGACGGCAGGCGAATCTCTAACCCTATTACATCGCCCTCTCTCATGTCTTCGCCTGGAGGAAAGAAGTCCTTTGGTCGAGACATATGCACTTTCTGACCGGCCACATCTCGAAATCCGTAGCTGTAGGCATCGAAACCTACAGGCGCATCTAAGGAAGCTTCTCGCCTGGCGAAACCGACACGCACGTGCCCATGCGACTCGAATTGATTTGGATCCTTCGTTCTATTTTTCGTTCCGTCGCTCTGTATGATGCCCCGCGTTATCTTGCATTCCCAGTACCAGGTTCCCTCCCGCACGGCGACATTGGCTCTGGCCATTCGAAAACCCTTGTCCGTCGTTATATGGCGTCCCGACTGATCCAAATACATGTAAGTAGATGCATCTTCAAAGCTGATATGAGGGTTGTAGGGCTTGGGTTCGGTTTGGCGGTAATAAAACGAGGAGGGGAAGGCAGGATCGGCGATGCAGTGTTGATAGTGATAGCTCTTCTTATTATAGACACTAGAATGACAAAATTAGTAGGCGCAAATACAGTTTTGTATGACGATGACTTACTGCTCCGATGTTTCATAGAATTGTATAGTAGAACCGTCGGGGGCAGGAACATCATAATAGTGAGTGAAGACCGGACCACGCGCAGGCTCAAAGTCGGATGGTTTCGGCGGAGCTAGCTTGTATCTCAATGGGGAGTCGTCTGTGGGCGGCTGATGGGTTTTGGGATCGGGCGTTGCTCGAGAGCTATCGCCGCCGGTACCACCAGCTTTTGATTCACGTTTCTTGAACGATTCCTTCTTAGTTCGTGTAGGCTTGTCGCGGGCTGTGAGGACCAAGTCATCGTGCGACTGGGTCTTGACGAGCTTCGGCTCGGGGTTTGGGTTCAACGGCGACGAGATGGGCGGCGCATGGTCATCTTCAAGCACTCGTTTCTGGGGAATGGCGGACTGTGGGATCACTGGAACGGGGATAGGCGTAATCTGCCTTCGCGGTAGGTCGCCGTCGGTAGCCATTGTGATCTGCAGCGAAAGGTGAACGTTCAAGCAGCTACTACCATATGTGTTCAGGCATGAACATGTTTCTCTTTAACCCTTGCTGTAGGGGATCAATTGGTCCCAGCAGCTGAATGAAACACCATATAAAGCAGAATGATTGCCGGGCCTAGTTACGGAGCTAAACAGAAGCGCTCAGCTTCAAAAATGGGCAATGGCAATCAACTTAATATGTCGTTCGAAATAAGGTCTTGGAATTCCGGAGCTTTGAGAACTGGAACTTCTGAAATATATCTACGGCTACCTAGTAGGCATGTGTCCGTAATAGCGCGTACGCGCCTATCTGTTACCTTGCCGTTGAATGCTGTATCGGACAGCACCCCACAGTCAACCCCACTACCGTACCGCACCCTTGCTAAATGCAATCCAGCTTCCTTCCAAGAGCAAGTCGTAAATGACAAACGAAGAATCAAATAATGGCAAATGGGTAGGTATATTACCCATCAGGCAGGATACATCTAGTAACAGTACTCCGCACAGAATCCTAGCACAAAAAAAGCAAAATTATATGATAATTGACTTTATGACGAACACGGGACTCGAACCCGCAACCCTAAGATGCACTCTTACACCGCGAACGGTCTAGGAGTCTTATATGCTACCATTGCACCAATTCGCCATGAATGACCGACGATTTCCGGAATGTTCAAGGTTAGTTATAGCTTAGTATTTGTTCTAAGTAGATCGGACCGAGGTCTGTTGCGTGGATTGTGGCTTGAAAGGTGGCTAAGTAACTAAGTTCCAATACCTAGTTTTCTTGGCTGGTTTGTTGCTAGGTAGGCTTCTTCTAATAATATTGCATCTATAAACGGTGAAAGATAACCCAGTGTAGGCAACAGGTGAATAACAGATAAACGCCTAAATACCGATTTCTACAGCAATATCTGTTTATCTCCTGCTGTAAGGGTTCGGGTTTTAGGGACTTATAGGAGGGTGTGGCGGTGTTACAGTTGCCGTTTCTGTATGTTCAACGGAATGCCGCATACCAAAGTCTGGCGTATTGGCAGCATCGACCAATTCTAGCCAAGCCGCTTATAGGTGGGAATGGGTATTTGCATGTGCATGAAAATTGGCCTCGTAATGAATACCCTCTGCACTCTGACCGCATCCTGTGCCTTCTTTTGTCTAACCCCTTTTTCGATGTGGGTATAGTTCGTTCCTTCGTCGGCCTCCCGGCTAAATCAACGGTTTCCCCCTATACAACTTGCGCGGCGTCCCAGAAGGCGTGCCCGAAGGTGCGGCGCTACTGGTAATCGTTACGTTGTCGAAGCAGTAGGCATCTATATAGCACCAGCAATTCTCATTGCATGCGGCGCAGTGTGCCGGGTGAGGAGGCGGATCTGTGGAAATCACGGTGAAGCCACAAGAGGACGACTCGCGCCGGCAGTACAAACAGTCACCGCAACTATTCATCGTGAGAGGCGCTTTGCAACCCTGGTTGCATGCCAATCCACAGAGCTTGCAGTCATCGGCGCATGTGGGCCACGGGCTCTGCGAGAGCACTGAAGGCAGAAGGGTCAGGGCGAGGGGGAGGATCTGTGATGGGCGCATCGTGTCCGAGACCTGTTTGCGCTAGTTTGTAAAGTGAGATACGACAAGGGAAAGATGTTGAAAAAGCAATGGGGGTTGCTCTGAGTAAAGGAGTACGACAGTGTGCTTAATTATATATTTATATGTCTTATCCTCATTATCAGGATACCGATAAGAAGTACCTTATTGTGTAATATCTTAGTGTCCTTGTAGCCAGAAAATAATACCTGGTCCCGGTCACTCAGTACTCATAGTGAAAAACATTTTGATCCTTGTATCATATAACCTAGCACTTAAAGAACTCGTTGCTAGGATTTAGCCCATGATCACGTGATTATGGATGCCGCCCATAAGGTACACGAGTATCTCTCACCACAGCGTGACAATATAAGTTGAGTTTAATCCAGGTGCTAAACAGTTAAAGGATCGTTTAGCAAGCTTCCACCTGTAGACACTTACACCCAAGGCGTCAATCAACCATCCGCAAAACTTCAAATAGTCGATTGTGATGGGATTAGAAACAAGTATAATGACTGAGACAATTATGCTCCTGGGCGATTGAGGCAAGTTACGGGCGATACTGTCACGGAGAAAACGATATCGCTAATCCCGCGTAGGAATTAACAATGTATATTCTACGTGACAGATACTGCAGCTGCCATCATTTGTGCATAATGATTCACAAGCTCAGACCATGATGCTACTTCTACGGCTTCAAACTCGGTACCGAAGAGATAATCCAGAATAAAATATATATATCTATCTCTTAGGTACCTCGACTACAATGTGGATACGTAGACCACAGCCTTGTATACTCTCAACATGTGCCAGTAATGATCTGACTGAGTCACCTTTTCCGAGATAAAGGCGTGCTCATTTTGCTGAAGCTGGTAAATATGTTACGCTCAAGCTTATGTCAGTTTGACCTTTTCTTCGGTGCTGTGTATCTCTGTAAGGTGTTGCTTTCTATATAATACTAGGAATTTGTGACAGTTCACACTGCTTGAGGGTTCGTTATAGACATAATGTTGTTTGTCCAGAATAATCACCTTGTCTCCGTTGTTGCCAAGCGACAGTGCACGTGACCAATCGCTGTTTTTCTCACCCTTGCCTCACCTCGCGCTCACCCCTTTCTCACCTCAGCTCACCACCCCCTAGCAGCTCGAAATTCTTAGTCACCCTTTTTATAGGTCCTATCCTGGTAGCACTGTTGAGAATGTCAATTCCTGGCGAGTAGGATTATACGGAGTCAGAATGGGTCCCCGGTGATCAGAATGGGCTTCCTATTACTAGAATAGCTCAACGCCTCATCTCCCCTATGTTTGACTGAGACTGGAATTTAGTCTTTCAATGCATGCTTTATTCAGCTGTTACAATCCTTCAACTCTTAAACCCCTTCCTCATCCTCCTTTCACTGTTTATCTTCTCGTGCTCTACATTCTCGAGCGTTTTCTTTCTTTAGCTTTACAATTCCTATTGTTTATTTTAGCTTTATGCTATCCTTGCGGAGCTCCCTTGCCTAGTTCTTCTCTCCTTTATCTTCACAGCCCTAGGACCTTTTATATGCAGGTACGCAGGATAGGTAAGAAGAAGAAGCCAGAGGTGAAGGCGAAGAGGGCTTGAGAGAATGGATTTAATGATGACGATCATTCGGGCGAAGATCTAAAGCTAAAGAACAGGAATCTAAGACAGGGCTTTGCAGCCAAACTATATAGACATATTCCTCTCACATTCTGCTGGCAGGATTACGGCTAATCCTCGGAATGGTGGCTACAGTCATCATTGTGCGATTGCCTTTGTCCCGTTGACTGCCATTGTTATGCTCATGCCTCCATTGACATGAGGATGCCATTGTATGTATTGTATGTCGTTGGCATGAGGGCTATTGACAGGCGAGGCTAGGCGGATTGGCATGCCAAGGCTGTCACAACTGGGAGCTTGAAGATTTGTGAAATAGTAAATTTATATGCCTATCCTCAATTCTAATCATCCATATGAAACCAAGGGTGATCAAGTAATTCCTTTGCGCTTACCCGCTCGCTGGGCTCGTAAACAAAGATCTTGGATAGGAGATCGAATAGCAAGGCTGCCTCATCCTCCGGAATCTTAGGCAACGCCTCTAAGAGGTTATCGGACTCATCGTCATAGCCACGCAGATATACATCCCCTACTTTAATAGCTGTGGGTTTCCAGAACTTGTGCGAAAAGCAGCTAGGGTAAGGCTTGTGTTTTTCCCAGTCTAGGACCTGGTCCACGTTCTCCTCTTGACTCACTATTAGGGCTTTTATCGGCTTGGTAGCCCTACTGCTCGGGTTGTCCCATATCTTGTAAGCTCGTTCTTTGATCGGCCGTTTGTCCGTAAACTTCCAGACAGGTTTACCTTTTGCCGGATCTTTGGTTGGCTCTCCGTCTGAATCAAATAGCGTATCGTTCCAAGAAGCTGGCATGTCGCCGAGAGCCTGAATAATACCCCGTATCAAATCCGCTGGCGAGGTAATATCATAGGCCGAGAACAGGCCTTCTCCAGATCTAAGCCGGACAATAGAACAGCCCAGAGCCCAGACGTCGCTCGCCGGGCTGACCGGCCGGCCGACGGTCACCTCAGGAGCGAGGAACTCGATTGGAGTAGCTAGCATTTTCCCTGGGGGTGACGAAACGAGGAACGCTTGGTCGAAGTCGATAAGACTGATGTCGTTACTGATAATATAGGTTTCGGAGGAGAGAAAGTCAAGTGACTTCACGATGTATCTTGGAGCCTCTGCGCCTGGAGTCTCTCCTGACTCCATTTCCAGGGGGCTTGTTTCCGGTTTGCCGAAGAGGCGGTAGATGTCATTCTCAGTATAGTGCTCAAGTTCCACCACTCGAAACATAATGTTTGCTGTTGTTAGGTCTGGATGATATCAGCGGGAAATCAAGAAAAGCAGATAAGACTGAGTTAAATTGGTTCCTTGCCCCCGTGACATAGGTTCTGAGCGTGCAGAATAGCGAATGCTCTCGCTGTTTGATAACCCGCACGGCGAGCCAGTCAGGGTTCGATTCTGCTATCCATGTATTGGGACAACCTAGATGCCGAAGGACCTAAAACCGGGAGAACTAAACATAGGTGGCGACCATTTGGACCATCGATATAGAAGTACCGAGCGTACGTGACAAATACCGCGTCACTACTGCATTGCGAAGCTATACGGTGGCTTAGGACGGTCTTGGTTTCCACTAATGGCGATTCATCGGCAAGAATGATTTTCAGGGCCGCCCACTTCGGCTGCATGAGATCTTGCGCAAGCCAAACGGTAGAAACCCGCCAGCGCCGAGCTTGTGGATGACTTTATAACGGCCGTCATCATATCGATCTCCAAGGTGGACCGGATGGAACCCTCCGCGTTCATATCTCTCCAGGTCTTCGGTATCGCCAACGCCGGCCAGAAGAAAACGAGGAGAGCAGGACGATTCCTCATCGTCTCGTGAGGGGGACATCTTAAGGCTGAGTTGAGGGAAACTTAAAAAGCAAGAATGAAGCCGAAGGAAGTTGGAAGGAATCGAGGCAAGAAGAATAACGCTCGCAGTACTGGGTAAATCAGCGAGATATCGGATAAATATATCGCCTCGCCCGAACTGTAGACAAAGCGCCGATTGTTTCGCTACGCGGATGACTGGAAAGGAGTGGTTATGCTATTACAGCAGCATATTGAATCTGGGTATGCCACATATTACGCGGCCTGCGGCCGCTCATATGTGTACATAACCGTCACCTAAAGAGACCTAATGACTACAGGCGCATCAATAGGGGGGAAACAAAGTCAATTGGATGCGTGTGAGGGTAATGGCGGTGAGCTAAAAGTGAAGCTATCTACATGAGAGAAAATAAAAGAATAAATACATGCCCCCTAGTGGCTAGGCCCACCCTGTACACTAATAGCAATGATAAGAAGTGATAACAGTGGTGGCATCCGCCCACAGTCTCAATATTTGAGTAGTCCTCTCTTTTGTTTGCGCAACACAAAATTCCTCATCGAAATCGTAACTCGTCGAATAGTTGAAGCCTTGATCTTGAGTGGTGGATAGACATCTGCTCTCGATCACGTAAATAACAACGTCTTATTTCTCAAATTCCGTGTGACGCGCATGACTTAATACCTGCCTTGTAAATCAAGTCGCACACTACTTCTTACAGACCTACATTAGTATAAGTAGCATCCTGTACACAGTTCTACGGCAGGATCCCCTCCATCACTTCTACATTATAATACAACCATCAGATTGATTCTGCTACAATTGGTGGAACTTAAGCGGCATACGATGGTGCCTGTATGGCTTATGGCGGAAAAGAAGCGCGTTCGTTCCTCGAGAGTCCTGATCCTGTCGGCCATGCATATGTCCAGACTTTCACTACCGATGGTACTACCCTTAATACCTTCGCGCACTATTCATCTGAATCCCAAGATCAAGTCAAATACCATAATATCCTACCTCCAGCTCTTTTCTTATATCAAGCTACGAGGATTTCAAGCAAAGATGACGGCGGTGTGGTCCTGCCTTGCCAGGATTCGCATACCCAGTGTCACTAGACCTTGATCGCTCCTGGACGCAGCCATTACCAATACATGAATCTCGACCTCACTCTGCCACCTGATTCTGCCCCTATGCAACTGTGCCACAGATGTGTTTCTACCTTAGTAGGATTTACACGAACCTCCAGTGCTGCTACCTTAGGTGTGACTGTCTATCTCCAAGTGCCAGTAAGCTTTTGGTGTGACAGCTCCGCAACGCGGCATCGCCCCAAGCTGACCCACCACCCCCTAACCCGAAGACTTCCAGTGCCACTGATGTGATTCTGCCCTGCAAGGATTTCCATGAATCTCGCGATGTCACTGGCACCTGGTGTAACTCCTAGGCCGTGTTATTAATGCAGCATGAATCTCCTAGTGACACCGGACATTGGTGTGACTCCTCCCTGACGCGGCTGTTGTGAAATTTCCACTGTCCAGCAGACTTACTACCGGTGGTCTTCCTTTTGCGGCCCAGCTAGTGCTGTTGCCCCTTACATAGCATGCATGAACCTCGGTGTATTGCCTTCAAAGCGCAACCTCGTGGCCACATGAATCTCATGATGATCAACTAGCGAACCAGTTATCCTAATCATTCGCTGTAGTTATTCAAGTAGCCGCTGAGATGGAACTAATACAAACTCCTTCCTAATGTAATATCACATCTGCATCTGCACAGGAACTAAGCCCGCTGATAGAGCACCTTGGCCTTCAAGGTAAAGCAAAAACTAGGAAGAAGAGAAGAACACGCGAGTAAAGTATAGCATCAAAAGTTTCAAAGCAAAAAGGAGTAACTAAGTGCCACCGAAACTCAGGTCATAAAATCGCCTTGTAGCTGCTCCTATGGTCAAGGTGAAGTTATGGTATTACGAGGCTGAGATCTCCATCACGTGTATGTAAGCGAATATTGGATCCAAAATTGAACGACGGGGTCCCCGGTATACTTTCGTCAAGACATGCAGTTAACATCCCTAGAATTTTGCAAAGACACGGGTAGGAAAATACAAGCATACAGTATAGGAGATGTCACTCGAGTTATTCAACGGCAATAGTTTCTTATGTATTACAGATCCGAGCCGCAACACTAAACCACAACGCTTCCGACAGAAGTAGGAAGTAGTCATATACGTATGTAGCTGTGACAGTATGTCAATATTTTTAACCCGTCACAGGCATACCTCAAGGCCTCTTTTACTTGAAAGACGGAGTTCGGTCTCGCCAACCCGTATCCCATCAACGTCTTGTGATACACTATTCTCTGATATACTTACTTACATCACGTTCTTCATCTCTGAGAAACTAATTGGAGCACTTTCATTGCAGAGAAGAGAATTTCCACTCTCTTTCTTGTACCTAGACTTTAACTTCGCTAAATAGGTGATACCCCTCTAGAATGAAGGCTGCTAAGAACAAGCCCTCTAAGCCTTGATAGTTGGCTTATAGAATGTCCTAGATAGCACTGCAGAGAGTCCGGAGAAATACATGTTTGGGCACCCATAAATTCTAATGTGGTTGTAATACTATCATACTGCCTTTTTGATTGCCTACAGTTCTAGTCAAACCATAATAGGCTGGTTGCATTGGTTATAGTCCTACTGAGTCTTCGGCGTTTCCAAGACAAGGAACTGGTAAGGGAACAAGGATAAGACTTGTGCGTTGTTGTCTGATTGGGATACCACGATCGTATGATGCACGTGACGGGGCTAACTGTGAGTCTTGAACACTTACGACAGAGCCTACGCAATCTACTAGTACTAGCTCCGAGTCTTGACTACACAATGCATGCATCATGTTCAGCTGGGCTGAGCTTTGAAGAGGTGTGGTATATGACCTAGGTATGCTGTATAGAGGTCACTCTTCCTCGTTAATCCGAATTGACAGACTTAAGCGGCCAGGGACGTATGCATATGATAAGTAGTATCACCTCTGTGTCTACATAACTAGTGGTAGATGCAAAGTACTGTCAAGTGATCAAGATCCAAATGTGCTACCCACGTGCTTCGGCTTGCAAACCGTTTACTGATACAGTACAACATAGAGTGGCACTCTGTGAGGTTCTAGGTTACCTAGATGTTCTTTCCAACTATACAGCTTATACCAGGGTACCTGGTAGTGTGGTATACTATGTACAATGTGGCATCATTAGTGGATACCTTCGCTGCCAGCTCTTCTTGGCAGCGGGGTTGCTAGGGGCGGCCCGTGGTCTTAGGAGCAAAACGATACCCACTTGGACTCAGCTCTCGCACTTTAGCGTTCTGACTCTGGACTAGAACACAAGCATCACCAGGTAGAACATCACTCCGTGGGCCTCAATGAGAATATCTATCGGGCAGAGTGTCAGGCCTGGACTTAGGTTGACAACATAAAGGAACAGAATTTTCTCGTAGCGAAAGCCTAGACTTGGATCCTTCACTATCCTCTATCTACAACAAGATAATACGACATATTCAAATGGTACTCATGCATCGTAGCTGCTCCAAGCTGGTTATCACACGAATATAAAAGAAAGAGATAATGAGATGTGGAGTAATTGCAGCCACACACGTTAGTGGTTGTTAGTCACAAGACTGTATGTGTGATTGTGAATAATGTATTGGGTTTATAAACCGTTAGGTAGGTAGGTAACGGTTGCACCCGCATCAAAACTCCTTCGCTATGGATAGTAGCTGACAGTCTCGCCATCGCTTGTGTCCCCTCTGAAACTTGCTGTCCAATAGATTTCTAAGAAAACTTCCTAGGTTACCTTTAGGTACTACGCTTTTTAAACTTCAGATGTCTGAAGCCCAACATTGCCCAGGCGGTGCCGTAATAATCAAACCCTTTTGTGTCGATACTGCCGAGTCAGCCGTCTACCGAGTTCTCTAAGCAAGCCGGATCGACCAATTTCAGATCTGAGCACCTTTGCTATACTCCTTCCCCGTTTATCTTTCCTAAACTGTACTAGTACATACGTCGGATGCAACTCCCTGTCGTCAACGGTGTCGCAGGGTCCTGCCCCATTCTGTAGAGCAGCCACTTAGTTCGGATAAGGTAGCGCTTTACGGTTACAACTCCAACCTACTTACGCATGAACCCCGTGCTACCCTGCTTTACTTCTCTCTAATTCCGGCTTCTAGCCCTCAAGCTCACTAGTCTCTTCACACCACCTACCCAGGTATAAAGACAACTATTCTGCTTTAAATGTTTGCGGGGTTAACCCTCACGCTATAGAACAGTCAGGATGGTCCTTCGGGTTGGTATTGGAAATATAAATCAAATGGGGTGGTGAGCGGCAAACGGTGACATAAAGGTTGCCCTTGTATGTACTTCTATGCGAGCTTGGCACCCTAGCAAGTAGACAGGCAAGCAGCGGGCACTTGATAAGGAAGCTAATCATTCTCGAAGCGGGATTGGACATCCCGGCGTGAGTTCTCATTATGACGAGATGGTATTATAGCTAGACTGGAATGGCATAATCCCCCCTTCGGGTATCATTCGGGATGTCTTCAATGCATATAGTCTGGAGTATGTCGTCCGGAATTACAAGATAACATTCTTCAAGCACTACACACCCTGCCGTTACTGAGTGCGTTTTTGCAGAATAATCGTATAACAAAGTCAGACACCCTTAGTCCATTTGCTCCATTTGCCCCTATTCAGGTGGCGCCTCTTCACCTCAAGCCGCAATGGAGCTTACCGTCCGTCTCGCCTTGCTGGCCACTGTGCTCATGGTTGCGACTGTGATAAAGCTTGCTGTCAAAAAGAAGAACGGCCCTCTCCCACCGGGACCTAAGGGCTTGCCCCTAGTTGGAAACCTTTTTGACCTTCCAACGGGCAAGGAGGAAGAATGGAAACATTGGTTGAAACATAAGGACCTTTACGGTCTGTCTTCCTTCGTTTCAATATTTCTCTTAGTCTTCTAACCAAGGCACGCTGACATCTTGTGGCAATCCCCAGGACCTATTAGTTCCGTAACATCAATGGGGACCACTATCGTCATTTTACATGATCCGCAAATAGCTCATGAGATGTTCGAAAAGAAATCCTCGATCTACTCATCAAGACCTAAAATGGTTTTTGGTACAGAAATGTAAGTACAAAGCAGACAAATTTTGTTTTGATGACAACACGGAGGAGAATAGATCGACGCCCCATCCGATGACAGTGCCTGACGTGTGAAATTAGGATCGGCTGGATTAATTCTATATCTTTGATGCCATACGGTAAAGTCTTTGCCGCACATCGCAAGAGAATACACACCGCGATAGGAACCCACTCGGCCGTGTTACCGTATCTACCTTTGCAAGAAAAGGAGGTACATCGGTTCCTTCTTCGCGTGCTAAGAGAACCGGACGATTTAATTTCGCATATCAGAACGTACGTGTAACCTATTCATACACTTCCTTTGGAGGCTCGGGACTAACAGGAAGGAACCACTTGACGCGGTAATTAGTGAGGCCGGCGCGATTATTCTGAAGATGATATACGGATACACGATAGAGCCTCATAAATCAGACCTATTAGTGGAAATCGCCGATAGGACTCTCGACCAGTTCTCGGTAGCTTTAGTTCCAGGAACCTGGCTTGTAGATTTAATACCAGCTTGTAAGGCTTGGTTTACATAAGGTTTCGTAGCTCGCCACTGGCGATGCTTCGAAGACGTGAAAGGGACTAATTCTTGCACAGTACGGTATCTCCCCTGGTGGGTGCCCGGCGCCGGATTTAAGAAGACGGCGGAAGCATGGCGAAAGAGCCTATACGAAACGGTGATAAAGCCGTACAAGTTCGCTAGGCGGCGAATAGCCAATGGGAAGTCTGAGATGTGCTACGTTGCCAACTTCGGAATAGACTTGAGCCCCGAGGACGACGATATCGTCAAATGGACTGCTGTAAGTAGCAGAAATTGTTCAACAGTATTACCCTCTGGGATTCCCCAGGCACTATTTAGACTCCCGTCCTTGAACTGCAGACAAAAACTAACATAAATGACTGCAGTTTATTCTATACGCTGGTGGCTCTGATACGGTATGTTGAATGACTTTCATCCTTCTCCTGTAAAGCTCACGGTTTCATGGTATTGACCCTCATTGCATAGACTGTCAACGTGATAGCGGGGTTTTTCTTAGCCATGACGCTCTACCCTGAAGTGCAAATCAAGGCCCAAGAAGAAATTGATCGAGTAGTGGGCTCAGGCCGGCTACCAACGCTCGACGATCAAGACAACCTCCCTTATGTTAGCGCGGTGGTGAAAGAAGCTTGGCGGTGGCATATTGTAGTGCCTATGGGCGTTGCCCATGCCGCATCCGAAGATTATTATGTTAGAGGGCACTTCATACCAAAGGGGGCCATGGTAATGGCAAACGTAGGGTACGTGCAAGTTGCTGATTACAGAAGCGAAGGACAAGCCTTGATTTTAAGGACCATACTAATCCTATTGGTGTGACAGATGGTTCACCCGAGATCCGTCAGTTTATCCGAACCCATCGAAGTTTGACCCACTACGGTATATGAGCGATTCTCCGGCCCCAGAGGCAACCGAATGGATGTTCGGTTTCGGTCGCCGCATTTGCCCCGGCCGATTCTTCGCACAAACCTCGGTGTGGCTGACGATCGCGCGGGCATTGGCGGTCTTCAATATTAGCAAAGGACTGGATGAATCCGGCCGCGAGATCGAGCCGGTCATTGACGCTAGCCCTGGTATAATCAGCCGTCCGGGACCGTACAAGGCTTCCTTCAAGCCGAGGAGCGCTCAGCATGAGGCCTTGATCCGCCAAGCTGAGACTCTGTATCCCTGGGAACAGAGCGATTCCCACGAGCTTGCAGACATCGAAGTGTAAGCCCCGGGAAAGAACTATGTCCCTCACGTCTGTATGCTTCTCAATTATCCCGCTTATTCTCTTTGCTTCTCTTGAGTCTTTGCCTTGTTCTTATTTCGGTTACGGGGGAATTCTTTTGGGAATGTATCTTTTGGGGGGCTGACTAACACTGAGCGTTTGGTCGTTGCTGCACAGGTGAAGACAGGGTGGATACTTTTTAGACCACAGTACTCAGACCAAATTGCAAGAGCCCTGAGGCACAAATTTACTAAGTACTTTGACGTGGGCAGGGATCTATGTTTCTGTGGCTAGTGAAATGTGGCGGGTATCCACGCACATACCCTGCTAACTGCCTGAACAGGAAAGTTCGAATGGCTCATTGGGAATTTATCTCCTGTATTACATACTCCGGTTTCTGTCCGGTTCCCCATATCAGAGCCAGGAGCTGAGGACTGAAGCTCAAGACAAGCCGCTCATTCCATGCGGAGAAAGTATGCGGAGAAAGTATGCGGAGAGCCATGCGGGGTGTTGGATGTACTGTGGCATTCCGTCTCCATGCTCTACCTATCAAGGAACCTTGACATACTGCGTGCATAGTCGTATTCGTGGGAATGAATGTGTAACCTAATGATCACATTGTAACGGCCGCCACCCCCTCAAGCATCGATACCCCAAGTACTAGTTCATCACATAGCCATACCTGATCTTCTCTTAGCCGAACACTCATTCATTCCCTTGAAAGTGTTAATTATCTGTGCAAGATGGGAGAGGCAAAGCCAATGATTGATGTAAACACAAACAGAAGATTCATGACATTTATAGAGAGTTGTTTTGCTAACATATGAAACACAGCTGAAGTTGAGCAATCCGGAGCTATTCCGCAATGACGCCTATGTTGACGGACGATGGATCGGGGCAAAGTCGGGGAAGAGATTTGACATCTTGGATCCGGGAACCAACAAACCTTTTGCATCATGTCCCGACATGAGTGTAGAAGATGTTGATGCCGCGGTCCAGGCGGCCGGCGCAGCATTTCTCGTCTATAAGACGTACACACCACTCGCTCGGTCAATGCTCCTTGCAAAATGGGATGCTCTGATCCGCGAGAATAAGGAGGATATCGCACACATCCTTGTCCTCGAGACCGGAAAGCCGCTTGCAGAAGCTCGCAGCGAGGTCGACTATGCCGCCGGCTTCACACGTTGGTTTGCCGGAGAGGCAGAGCGTGTCCAGGGTACGACGTATCCTGCTGCGCTGCCAGGACGCAGAATCTTTACCATCAAGCAGCCTATTGGCGTCGTGGCTGCCTTGGTGCCGTGGAACTTTCCTGTCGCGTAGGTATCCTCGACCATCTCTCTTCAGTTAGTCGGCAATTTCTGATATTTCTTGCTTCCTTCTAAGCATGGTTCTCCGAAAGGCGAGCGCGGCATTTGCGGCAGGGTGCACCATGGTTGTTAAGCCATCCCCCGAGACTCCCCTTACAGCCCTCACGTTAGCTTATCTGGCCGAGAAGGCGGGGTTCCCTAAGGGCGTGCTTAACATTCTCCCTACGACACTGGAGAACACCCCCTCACTAAGCGAGGCGCTGTGCAAGCATCCAATCATCAAGAAGGTGTCCTTTACAGGCTCGGTATGTCGATTTCCACCCGCTATATCGATAGCAGTCTGACTGATAGAACCAAGACACGTGTAGGCAAGATCTTGTCAGCACATTGCGCCGACAGCTTGAAGAAATTGACTCTTGAGCTTGGCGGCAACTGCCCGTTTTTGGTCTTCGAGGACGCCAATTTAGAACAAGCTTGCCAGGGTAGGTTAATGTCATATTTCACTACAGCATCTCGCAAACTAGAGGACAGTAAAGCTAACCAGGACATCGCAGCGCTCATACCCTTGAAATTCAGACATGCGGGTCAAGCCTGCATCACAGCTAATCGCGTCTACGTGCAACGCAGTATCTACGACAAGTTCGCCAACTTTCTGGCCGAGAAAACCCGAGAATTACGCGTTGGCCATGGCCTGGACGAAGGCACAACGATGGGTGCCCTAACGGTGCCCCAGGGCCTCGACAAGACGACTAGTCAGGTCGAAGATGCCAAGAAGAACGGCGCTACTATCCTCACGGGAGGAAACCGTCTCGATATCAATGACGGCTACTTCTTTGAGCCGACAGTCATCACTAATGCCACAGCCAACATGAAGATCGCTTCCGAGGAAACATTTGGTCCGCTCTTGGCCCTTTTCCCGTTCGATACTGAAGAGGAGGCTGTGAAAGCCGCAAACAACACTAGTGTAAGTTTTTTCTGTTATAGCCAAGCCACCCTCTGAACTGGTATAAAAATGTACTCCGTGCTGCTCAACAGAGACCTCTACTGATAGTTTTCCTTCTTTTCTACAGATGGGTCTTGCATCGTACTGCTTCACCAAGAATGTCGATCGTATATGGCGCCTATTCGAAAACCTCGAGGCGGGTATGATTGGATTAAACACGGGTAAGGTTTTCTGTAACTTTGATTCTTACTGCAGGAGGTAGTCTTAATAACACTGGTCCATTTTCAGGAAACGCTTCCGCTGCCGAGTCACCGTTTGGAGGCATCAAGGATTCGGGCTATGGTAAAGAATCCGGTAAAGATGTTGCCATCAATGAATATCTCATTACCAAGACGGGTACATTGACGCTGGAAGGCCAGTATTAAGAAGTTGGGTACTTTATTTATGGGGCTTCAATTATAAGACGAGCATTCTAGCAAAGCAAATGGGATATATGGAAGAACCCAAAATGTAACTAGTGACAGATGGGACAAGAGTGGTAACTAGTGAGATTGTCATCTTAAAAAGGCGATGGAACACATACATGTGCCTCTGTCTATATGTTCGCTGTCTTGGTAATGTCCCACAAAGTTTTCGGCTTACATCAGAGCGATCTCTCAGCAATATAAAGCACGAGAAATTTTATAAAAGTACAAGTATTTCCTATCAAAAGTTACGATGGGTTGGAGTAAACCGATATTGTGTCTTCATCAGCCGAATCTCAAAACAACAACCACAACCCAATCAATCTAAAATATTCATACACGAACGCGACGGCGATGATATTAGTTAACAAGACCTATGTTGGACTTGTCGTCTTCAGTCTCTCCCAGGATGTTAAAGTTCTTGGGGCTAAGGCTACTGAAACTAGGGGCAAGCCTTGAAGTTGCCGGCATGGCAACTTACTTTATTTACCATAGGTAAGGAAGAGGAAGTAGTAAAACGTGTGTATTTTAACTTAAGTATCGGTAACCAACCTATGACTCCACAAGTTAGAGACGCGGGGACCCTATTGTAAGCCGCGTGTAAAAACACCAGACCTACGTATTTCCACTCGTGGAGCTACAAACCAAGCGCCCAGAGATTCGATAACTAGCCAGCTCCGTGACGCCTGATTATAACCAATTGTTACCTTGTATTATTACACAAAGCTACCTAACATCATGAGATGCGAGTGCTCTTCATTCATCTTCATCTTCAAGAACGCCGCCACCGGATCTAATACTGCCTCTTCGTCACCGTTCCTCTCACTGCTGCTGTTAATACCACCTCTGCCATTCTCTAGACAATGATGATTCTTCTTCCCTTCACCACCAAGACTCGACGACAAGGAGGACGAGAACGATGATGACGACGGAGTAGGTGAGGTAGAAAGGAGACCGGCTTCCTCAACATGTTTCAAGCACTCACCGTAAGCCTCCTCTAGATGCTGTCTGAGCTCCGCCATCTTACTCTTCACGTCCCTGAAGCGCTCGTCCATAGTAGTTTTCTTGTCGTTGCAGGAGTCGCAGAGACGCGATACTCGGATCGTGCCGCGCCCGTGCGTGCATATCTCGTCGCAGCATGATATTAATATTAGAGAGTTCTTGCTGTATCGATTTTGCTGCTGCTGTTGTTGTTTTTGTTGTTGTGCCACAGCGCAGAAGATGAGCGGCTCTGCTGAGAGCTGCGAGTGGTTGCAGAGGAAGAGGTATTTGCGGTATAGACACATGGTCTTCTTTCTTTCTTAGACAAGAGGGGTAGTAAAACAGGGCAAAACTGGGCGCTGGTGATAGGGATAAACTTACCGGGCTGTGCCTTTGGAAAGTGTATATATATATATATATATATGCGATAAATAGAAGGCGAAAGACATATAGAGAGAGAGAAAAATAAGAGAATCTTAATACTTACCTGCTTGTCTGGCTAGATAAATTGCCTTGGCCTGAGGAAGACAGACAGACGTGCGGCTCAGGGAGATTTTGTACACAATCTGTGACAATGGTCTTATGTTGTGATTCTTTGTTTTCATTGTGTCTGTTGAAACGTCTGGTTTGTTCCTATCATATATTACCACAACAGTCAGTTTTGTTCCATATTTCGACGTCTGCACTAATAGCAAGATAGAACTATCTAGATTAAGGGGTTGTTCTTAAGGAAAGGAGCACTCCCAAAGCTTTTAGCTGACTAGTGGGCTTGATTATGTGAATATACTACTGACTCATTGGGAATTAATCAGGCACGTAATTTACCTTTTGACTATTTGACTCAAATATCTCGGAGTTTCTTCAAAGCTTAGCAAGGCATCCAGCTTGAGTCCTGACTAATAATAAACTTTGCACTGGACCACATCATTTGTACAAGATCGTTCCTTTCCCACACGACACTTGTTATTCAACATAATGGAAATGCACGAGCTTAGTCAATGATTGTCGGTATGACTTCATCGGTTAGGTGGTACTGGCTATCAGGCTACAAAGAGCAAATATCAGGCAGCAAATAGGGATGGACATAGTAGACTTTGTTGTTGAGATTTCGCATCCATCTATGCCGCTTTGTCAATTTGATAGTTTGGAAACTATACGAACTGGGTGTCCAGGTATAATACATATTGTTTATTCTTTGTCGAACTGGTTTTCTTTACTGTAAGGGTTACAATCTGTGGAACTTTACAATATCGTTCCTTGTTACATGCTAATCGCCTTCATGTTTGCCGATCTGATATACTTCAGCAGCTCGACTTCACTGATCGGAGTTCTGTACATGTTGGCGCTTTGTCTTGATGACAGGACTCTTGTAATGCTACTGGATGGTTAGTCTATACTTACAATGCATGACGGATTTTGGAGCGGTTCGCCTTTTCTTGATAAGCCAGTAATAGCAGACGCCCCAAACAAACCAGAAGCCAGTGAGGAAGGTACTGTAATTCATCGTCTCAGGTTCCACCTGGGTACCGCTAGGCCAGAAGCTGAACAGGAAAGTGATAAGGAGCCAGATCAGCCCGAGCAGGTTTACCGCTGTTCGTTTCATTGTTAGAGCTGATCTAGCGGGATTGGGACCGACTTGGGGTCTTTAAAAACATAGCATCAACTTTACTATCTTCGAACGAGTCACTACCTCCGATACTAGAGTCTGGGGGCACTGCATCAAGATATTTCCTAACACTACTCCTGACCTCTGGTCCTGTATAGAAGATAACCTCTTTACTAAATTTAAGGCTACGGCAGCCAAGATAATAATAATAGAAATAAGTTTAAGCGCTGTCAACAGTCGTATCCTTGCTTATCGCGCGCTTTGCGGCTAAACCCTTATACTATTGACTGGAGGTTCTTGCATAAAGTTCTGCTACATGGACTTAACAATAATATCGGATAAAAAAAACTCCGGATAAAAAAAACTCCAAAAAACTCCAAAAAAAACTCAAAAGGACAATAAATTATCAAGTTAGTAAAAGCAATAAGAGCTCTCTTGTAGCTATTAATTTTGCCGATAGCACTACTGCTTCCGGCGTCCTGCTTGTCGGCGCAGACGGTAGGCACTTCTCTATTCGGCGTCAACATATACTCTACTATAAAATTATTAACCTAGAAGCTATCTGCATATACGGCTGCATAATGTTAACGCAAGACCTCAAGACATGCATCCAGCCGAAGTTACTACGAGGCCCAGCAATAGTACGTGATGTTGCACGGGCCATCCAATAGACCATATTCGACTCGGAGCTGCGACGGCCATTAAGGATACAGTGGCGCTTACTAGGGCCCTATCTGGGCCTACCGGCATCTCCCCTTTAAGTATAGTGGAATATGAGGCGACAATGAAGCCCGTAGCCAAAGCTGCCATTGAAAGGAGCTTCTGTGGGAGAAGAATACTATACGGACAGCTGACCTTTGACTGGTCCCGGACTTTGGCGAACGCAAGAGTTCAGGTAATTTCTATTGCTATTTTGATACGTGGTCGATAATATAAGACTCGATCGACTTTTCGAACACGCGCCGAGGACCTAGCGGCATAATATTTCGTACGGAACAACCTACCGATTTCGGCGCGGGGAGTTGGGCATAGATATTTCCTTTCAGTACGCCTATCGCATCCCTTATGAGAGCTTATGAGAGAGCAAACGATCAGATAGATAAACAAGAGGGAAGTAGAAGGGGAACTTATGATAGAGATTAGAGCGTTCGCGATAAGATTCTAGCATTCTTCTGCGGATGCTAATGGTTACCTGCCTTGAATTCTAAATGGTGGCATTACGATATGTCCCGGAAAAATTGACGTCGCTTATCCCGCGTAGGAATTAACGACATATATACTATGTGACGAGATAACTACAGGTTACTCGCTGTCTAAGGTGAGCTTATCTTTGGCGTCCAGAGAGAGTAGGAAGACGGCATCAGCGATAACCTCAGAAATATTGTTATAGCCCGTGCCTTTGGCGGTTACATCGACGAAGAGCTTCCACATTCATAGACACGTGGACCACAGCGGCAAGAAGCTGCGTAGATACATGTCAATACCTGCCACTTGTCAGAAGATTGGGCCCAGCCAGGTCGCAAAAGCTGTGCAGTCACGTGACGTGTCACGAGTTCACGCTTTTCCGCTTTGTATCTGTGACAGATTGGTTGATATCTCTGGTTGGTGCAGTGCAAAGTGAGCTGTGCGACTGCGGGGAATTCACTTTGCCAAACAAGAGATCGCCTAGTTGATCCATTTGCGCGATCTCGTCGAGGATTCAAGTATGCTATGCACCTACCCTACCTACTTACCTAGGTTGCAAGCTCTATACTGTCCCTCGGTATGGCGCAATACTGTGATGGATCATGTTCATTATGCCGACTCTACTTGCCAGAAGAGCTCTTAATAGAAACCTTTTTTCAGTACTCGAACCTCGAACTGCATTTGATAAGAGAGCGTAGTAAGAATACGTACGGGCATAACCATTCCTCGGAAGTGTTCCGGTCACGCCGCGCTAGCACGGTTGATTTTGGATTCGTAACACAAAACCTGGCTGAAGACTTGGCTGAAGATCAATTGTTCCCTTTGCTGCGTACAGCATAAGTAAGTATATGCATATTATCCCTGTTCCTGCATCTGCCAGGAGCTGTGGCTGGCGTCAGTAGAAGGCCGATGATAGAGTACAGTACATCACAAGATTGCATGCACCTGAGACGGGCCAATCAGGCGTGAAACCCCGACGCCCAGGCGCAGCCATCATAAATATCTTTGTCTCACTGTGTTCTGCAGTTCAGTGTCGTATTTCATGCGCGGATATATTGCCAACAGAACATAATCCTCCGAGAATTTGACCAGTTAAGTCAATTTTACCCTATCATGTAATTCAACTCACCCGCCATATCGAAGACATCCAGCTATAACCCCATTGATGAACAGACTTCTATCTCGGGTTGAATTATGTGATGAGGTTGCAGGTCTCGGCCGTGCCATCGCTAACCATCATGCATGAGCCGGCATGGCCACATGCCAATCGCAGTGTAGTATAATGTTAGCTTGCGTATCGAAGTGCGGGTGCCCCTCGGATGCTACATGATATCGATAAAGGCCCAGCACTGCACAGATGTATGATATATTAACTATAGGCGAGACTCCTCCGGGGGCGACCGCACTCCTACGAGAGTTTCTGTACACTTCATAATATATGATACTTGCGCGCTCGATCTCAAGCCGCGAAGTCTATCTCTTTCACGGTCATCATGTCATCAGCGATTCTTCGCACGTTCCTAGGGCAGCTGGACTGGACCCAGTTGGCCTTGGGGACAGGGCTTCTAGCTTTACTGTCCTATACGCTCAGTTCCATCGTAGCATGGAGCAAGCTCCGGCACATCCCAGGACCCTTCATAGCCTCTTTCTCCTACACATGGCTCACATGGGCCGTAGCTACGGGTAAGAGCGACCTTATAGTGGACGCGGAGCAGAGGAAACATGGAAAAGTCACGCGCGTCGGGCCCGACGCTGTCAGCGTCTGCGACCCAGAGTCTCTAATGCGCATTAACGGGGTCCGGGCGCCCTACACTAGAGGACCTTGGTACTCGAGCTTCCGCTACGACCCCAGAGGGCACAGCGTCATTACACTGCTTGACCCTTCCACGCACTACAAGCGCAAGGCGAAGCTTAACTCGGGCTTTTCTGCAAAGAACCAAATCAATCTAGAGCGAAGCGTGGACAAGTGGATAGCGGCCCTGGTACGCTCCATCCACGACAAGGTCGCCAGTGGGGAGGAAGTCCTGGACATAGGCCTGCTGATACAATATTTTCAACTCGACATGATTACCGAAGCTGAGATGGGAGAACCCTGGGATTACCTGAAACATCAAAAGGACACCATGGAGTATTTAAGGATGAACGACACGCTTTTACCTATTATACAAACCCTCTGTACACATCCCTTGGGTCGCGCCCTTTATGAGACCGAATGGTTTATGAATCGCATTGGCCCCAAGACTACTGATAAGACGGGACTGGGCATTTTTCTGGGGTATGGACCCTCCTCTTTTAGAGCTTCTCTCACCTACGGCATGAAAACATATTGATCCATCTGGCATTGAACCAGAAAAATCGAAAAGGAGGTTACTGAGCGTTTTCAAAACGAGGAGAAAAGGCATGAAAAGGGAAATGACATCTTGGTGAGCAGTCACTGAACATTCCTTATAAGTAACTTGATCCCTTCCCTGACAATTATCACCTTCAGGGCCAATGGATGAGCCACGGCCTGGCCCCAGACGAATGCCAATACGACCTGGCCTTCATGCTCCCAGCAGGGGCCGAGACAGTCGTAACAACACTGCGAGGCACGCTTCTTCATCTAACTTCTTCCCCGGCGGTGTATCGAAAAGCGAAGAACGAGATCAAAAACGCGATCAAATCCGGCCTCATCTCGGACCCGGTGACAAGCGACGAGGCGAAGAACCTCGAATACATGCAAGCAATCGTACGCGAAGGTTTGCGGCTCATGGTACCGTTGACCTTCGGATTCCCGAAGCGCGTCCCCCCAGCTGGCGACACTATCTGCGGCGTTTTCGTCCCCGGCGGCACGGACGTGTACACTAACTTCCGCGGCTTGATGCGCAATAAGGAAGTCTTCGGCGAGGACGTTGACGTTTTTCGCCCCGAGCGTTTTCTCGGCGGTGATTTGGACATTACTCGTAGTCAGTTACCTTAAGCTTTTTCGTCCATCTATTGACCCGATTATGCTCCGAGGGGTTTTCTTTTCCAAAGATTGCCTCAATTCATAGCTACAGCTACAGCTACAGCTATAGTTATAGTACTAACTCCGCGCGTCACAGTGCTGAAAACGGTCGATCTTGCTTTCGGCTACGGAAGCACGATGTGCCTCGGCAAATCGTTGGCTCAAATGGAGATGAACATGTTCTTCATCGAGGTAAGAATGCGATGTTTTCTTGTGTATTTTACTTTGATCGGAGGCGTCGTCACGTGGATAAAGTACGCTTCGTTGACATTCTGTTTCTACAATCAATAGCTTTTTAGACGCTTCGACTTTCAGATCGTGAATTCCGAGCAGCCTTGGAGGCGGAGTGGTTATACATCGTACTTGATTCATGATTTCTTGGTGAGGGTCACGGAAGACAAGATGGAGTGATCCTGCACCTTACTAAAGTGCCTTGGCGACGAGGCGAGGGAGCGGCTCTTACGGGTGATAGGTACATGTAATGAATACGAGCCATCGCCAAGAGCACACGTAATCTCTGAAGCGCGGACGACTATAGTGGTCGGGAGATGAAGCTATGGCAGCGCTGGTTCCAGGATTATCATTACCTCTTCTAGAGACTCATCGACTATACCTCAAACATCTGATAGCCCCCTTGAAACTACCTAGGCATTCACAAAGTTTAATTTCTCCGACTATATTTCTATGCCCTGTATTCCGCTGATGTCTATAAAAGATTATGTATGTACAATTCTATGCGCTTCATTAGGCGGCGATTCTGTTGAAAAACCGTGAGATAGGACAGCCTCCGCTAGGAGCGGCCTTCTTAGTATCCTCAGCCCAGACTTTTATCGCCTCCTCAATGTTCGGGACGTACAGCCAAGCCATCTGGCTCGGATTCACTGCCGACTCGTCCCTCCAGACCTCGCCTTCCGGGAGCAATTTCTGCTTCTCCAGTGGTAATCGCTTGTTATTCAGCTGCTTTGTCAGAAGGAGGAGGTCGTCGATCCGATCCTGTCGCATCTTCTGCCATGCCTCTAACGCGTCCCCCCACTTCAGATTCTTGTTCTTGTTCTTCTTCAGCTCGGACAAGATAAGCGCTAGCGAGAACACGTCCTCGAAGGCCTGGGAAGCGCCCTGGCCCGTCGTGGGAGGGATGGCGTGGGCGGCGTCGCCGAGGATGACGACGCGCTGGTGTTTCTGCGACGACGTCCAGTCCGTCAACCGCGGGATCCGGTAGAAGGGCCACACGTTCGCCGTGACCCAGTTTATGTCCTCTATGCTGGACTTGACGATGTCGGGCCAGACGTCGACGTTCTTGGCCACGCGCTCGAAGAGGCCGTCTTTATCGGCTAGTAGGCTGCTCCATCCGTGCCTGTCTCGCTCTTCGAACGGGACTGGCATACCGGCTAGCATCGCGGAACCGTCTTGTCTCTGGGGAGCCAACACGAAGGCGCCGTTTGAGCCTAAGACGGTGACAGGGAACTTGTAGTCTTTGTCGGCGGGGATCCGCAGGTTCTTTGTCTCTACTTCCCACGTCAGGCCGACAAGGCCGGTGAATTCTTTCTGGATACCCGGGGTGATGTAATCTCTGAGTTTACTATGGATGCCGTCGGCTCCGATGAGAAGAGAGGCCGTCTCGATGGTTCCGTCCGCGAACTTGAACACAACACGGCCCTCAGACTCGTCGATCACTTGGGCGAATTTCTTGCCAAAGTGAACAGGGATGTTCCGCTCAGTGCAAGCGGCGAGCAGGATGTCGAGGATGTCCTGGCGGTAGATGCGCATCGCCTTGTACCCGTAGGCGGCCTCGCCGCCGAGGGGGTAGTGGTCGATGGTCTCCTCGGCGGCGTTCTTGTAGTAGACGTTCTCGAAGGGGTAGCTCTTCTCCACCACTTGCGAATACACGCCGAAGCGGTCCAGGATCCGCAAGGCGTTAGGTGACAACATCAGTGCGCCACTGGATGTGGGTGGTGCCGCGCCGGTCTCCCGCATCTCGTATAGGGAGCACGAGATTGATAGCTCGTGGAGTGCTAAGGCGGCCGCCATTCCCTTAGGATCGTCAGCTATGGGTAGAGGATGGAAATACGGTTGAAGGAAGCTACTTACAGCAAGTCCGGCCCCGACTATGGCGACGTTATCGGAGGATGATAGCATATCTGTAGGAAACATGCAGCTTTTGTATGCGTTAAGATAGGTTACTATTACGCTGCAAGGTTATGTTGAGAAGATGTCGTGTAGTTTAAGCTTTTTCAGGGTCAGGAAAGAATCGGACAGTTGTCACGAGAGATTAAATAGACATATGGTAGTGGCAGAAGTATGCGAAAAACGGATGATGATCTAGTGAAACTGGTACTAAACTTGGAAGAAGAGTCTGACTTTTATATAATTTATAATGTTAGCTGTCAAGAGGCAGATCATGAAGCACAGACTGAACAGCCCTGTACAGGCCGTGCCTCGAGGGCTTCTGCGTTGCCTCTCGCGGCATTGCTAGGATTCCGAGAACGCAAGCGTATTCGACGGTTTCGGCCGCATAAGATCCTCTGTGTCTAAAAAAAGAAAAAGAAAATACTATTATTACACTAGTAGAGGCGAGTGTTTGTGAAGCAGTTGTAGTGAATATGAATCTGCTGGGGAGATGAAAAAACAAGTTGGTAGACTTCGGATCCGAATCACAGTCCCGGCCGATACCTTGAAGCGGTTCTTCAGAGCATGCTGCAAGCCCCTACGCAGTCTATTTACCGCCGTATTACGTCAGCAATTAGGGATCGATTAGTTCTTCTCGGCCGAGAAAATTACCCCCAATCTATTTCGAAGCTCCGAAGCTCAGAGTCGACTGCTAGGTGAAGGCGAGCATCATGGCTTGAAGTATAATACAGTACAGATGCCAAATCAATAAGCGCGTACAAGGATAGGGAGAGCTGTTTATGTTAATAACAGCTTGATTAAGGGTAATATCTCCTAGACACTCGCTAATGCCTTCAACGATGCCCACCTCTTTGAAAATGACTACCAAATCACGATATAATCTCTTACTCCTCTCACATAACGCCGCCAGATCTTGCTGTCTGCTCACAGCCATGTATTAATAATTCTCTTCCAACCACGCACCGATTTATTCGTTAAGCTCCGGCTCGTATTCGATCAGGTTCGGGTTACTTGTCTCCTCCATGCACTCGGGCTGCTCAGGCAAGAGTTGGGGTATGAAAGGCCCTTCTTCAATCCGAATATAAATCGCGCGGGGCTTGAAACGCAAGAATTTCTCATTGTATTTGAAGACATATGCGGGTTGCACGTTCTCCGGGAGCGAACCGGCACAGCTGTTGAGGACAGATCTGTAAATCTCTTCCACGTCCGTCTTCCGGATCTTACTAGATGGGGGGGTAGCTATGTAGATGGAAGGAGTGCAAGCGCAAGAATTTCCGGTCCTGGGATTCCAAATGGAACCATCAAGCCCGCACTTGCGCACAAATCCCGAATAAGTAGACTTCTCCCGTTTCTCGTCTATGACACGAGCATAATGCGCCATGACACTTTTGAGAGGCTCGAGGACAGCCGTATAGAGGGTATCGAATATGTCAAGCAAATCGTCTTCGGAAATAGGCTTTTTGTTTCCATCGCTAACCGCTTGTAAATGATCCCAGAACAATGGCATCCTGAACGATGGATTTTCCCAAAACTTTCCGCTAATAATAGTACCCGTTGGCTTTGACGGCAGTTTGTCAGAGAATGATAGATCCAATTGCGTGTCTCTATTAGTTCGCCGACGTGGCCGTGGCGGACGTGGCGGACGTGGCGGACGCGGCCGTGATGGATTAAAACGGTCCGCTAATGATTCCGGGCCTGGAAATTCAAACCTTCGCGGCAATTCACTTCGCTTATGGCCAGACATTGTGCGGTGTGTCAGCTGCAACTGCTGCAACAAATAGTTTGGCAAGAAATTTCGAGGGAAGATGTACTGGAGTCATACTCAGACTAGACGATACTGTAGCTTTTTATGCTTGCAGGTAGAATGCTGTCCCAGACACAACAGACCAACAACCTTGCCACTAGCTTGTTGGTTCTCATAGTTCATATCGTATTCTTTGCCAAACCTCGAGTTTTGTAATTTTTGTTGGTAGCTATGTTGGGAGGGTCACACAAATATTTGGCTTCTTACTCTTTGTTCTCGGCATTGTATTGGTAGCTCCAAGAGAACCTCAGTGGCCAATCGGCACTACGACCAATTTACACACGACTCTTCTGTCTTGTAATATGCCTATGCGAGCAAATCTCGTATCCTTTTCCCCACGGTCAGGTCGTGTCACAGCACAACCCTGTAGCATAACCTTATATTGAGGTACTGTCAACAGACTATGGTCTGGCTACTTAGCATTCTTAACTAGCTAGACATTGGACAATTTTTGATTCAATACCCGGGACGAACAAAGAAGAGGTCGAGCAAGAATCTTCTTCTGATTCATTAGCAGTCTATCAATCTTCGTACTAAGAGGAAAGTAAGATGGAATATAGAGATATTTCACACTTACCTAGCACGCTACAATAAGACCTTGTATGCAACGGTATAATTTCCCTACAACCCTCTTTAAACCCATGTGCGCATTATTATTCTTTTACACAATGCCAAATTTCGGACCAGCCATGACCTCATGAAAGTCCGACGCCCATACCACCTCATCATCAGCTTCAGCATCTCGCACATGAGGGACCCTCTTCCCGATCCGTCTCAGGGTCCGAATCAAGGATGACTCGTCGCTATCCGCTATGACGACTCCTCGCGTGGCTTCAAGCAAGCATTCCATATCGGTAGTCGAGTCGCCAAAAAAGAAGAACGGCGCGTCGTGCGCGACGGCATCGTTGCGCAGAACCCTCCTCACGACATCGCGCTTATCGCAAGAGTTGGTAAGGTTTCGTCCCACCTCCTTCTCCTCCCCAGCAATCAGCGCACCGTCGTCATCTAGGCCCAGGACATCCGGCCCAAGCACAATGCCATCGTCTTCGCGCACCTCATTGGCATAGACGTTCACCTCTCCATCCGCGAATCCGCACGCGCCCTTAATGAACGCCGCCGACCAATTCACCGAGACAATATTGACCTTCCAGCCCTTATCCAGCGCGGCGCGCACGAGGTGCTGAAACCCGGGCCTGATCTTCACCGTACCGTCGCGGACGAGCTGTCGGCCCGCCTCGTGGAAGGCGTCCCGGCTGATGCCGCGGAATAGCGCACACTCGTTAATGCGTCCGAGAGACTTGGTCTCGACGTGTTTCTGCGAGCGCAGGAAGGCTATCTCGTCCTCGACGCACAGGCGATCGGACGCTGGCGGCGCGTACGAGGAGACGTGGGATTTGTAATCTGAGACATAGGCCTGGACTACGTCGTCCCAGCGAGATGATAGGTTATCTATATCTTCATCTCTCTTCCTCTTCATGTCATCTCCTTCTTCTTCTCCTTCTCCAGCTGTTCGGGTCGACTGAGACTGAGAAGATGAGATGACGTCATCTTTCGATGGATTTGGGGGACCAGTCGTAGAATTATCATTATCAGCTGCTATAGACGGAGCAGGGATAGTGGTTTCTATTGTCCCTTGCGCACCACCACCATTGTGCGCCTCCTGCTGCTGCTGTTGTTGATGTTGTTGCTGCCGCTCGGACTGGAAGCGCAGCGCAAAATTAGCCAGGTGTGATACCGAATCCTCTGTTGTAATTGTTCCGTCGAAATCTAGAAATATAGTCATTTCAGAAATAACCCTAACTCATTAGCATAATGTAGCGAGTGCAGCGTATTCTGTTTTACTCACTTAGCTCGATTATTTGATGTTAGGGTGAGCAAGTTTATTATCGTGTGCGTGTTGGTTTAAAAAGAGTGCACGTACAGAATACAGCAATATTTATACATCGATGATACTGTAAGATGCGGGGCCTCAACGATGGATGACTTATGCCAACCGGCCGAAAAGGGTAATTTACACAATACCTATAGTATGCGCGCGTCCTTTCAACCTCCTGGTGTGTATAAATAATGGAAAGCAACTTTGGTTGTCTCATAGCAAATTCATTTTCTGCTGATGAAAGCAGGCGAAGCTCCAAGGATATTAATCATTACTCCGTGCTATTCTTTCTCGCGAGTTGTGCCTCTATCATGAACCGTGATTAAGTAAACAGCCGCGGCAATCGGGGCAGCCGTAGCAGGTTCCGAGTTTCGGGGGTATCTTTTAATGTACATACAGAAAGCTGAACCAAAGGTTCGCCTCCTCGCTCGGAACATGCCTCTCAAAGTCTGCAGCTAATGAGCCTTTAGACGCCCCTCCTAGGCAACATCCTCCATCTCGATATTGTCGTCGTCCCCGTCAAAATCTGAGTCGTTCGGCTCGGGACTTGGCGGTGCACCTTCTACCGACTGAACACTAACTCTCTTATACTCTGGCTTCAACTCCCAATGGTTCGCAAAGCGCCCAGACTTGTGTAGCACAGCAAGCTCTTCGAGGTTTTCCCTTAGCCATGCTTCGGGTTGATTCAGGGTCTGCTTGAAAGCTTTGAGGGACCAGTAGGCGAACTTTTCGTAGCAGTTGAAGATACGGTCCCGCAGCTCGCTCTGTGGTAGTCGAGCTGCCTTTTCCTCTTTCTGTTTCTTGGTCTTCTTTGGATCCGGAGCCGTGCGCTGTCTTCGTTAGCTTCGTCTTGTAACGTAGGGCTAAGGTGGTCACTTACCACAAGATTGCTGAACTTGTCATTAGATACATGGGCACCTGCTTGAATAACACCACTTGGGTCGAACGAGTTGATGATACTCGTTGATGCCTTCGGCTTCATCGCATCATCATTCATCGTCCGCAAGATGTATTTCGTCTCCTCTGTCCACACAGGCAAGCAATTTATTTCGCGGCTAAATTTTCCTGATAATGTAGTTTTCTCTATATCACGCGTCAGCATGAATAGGAAAGCGGCGTGTTTCAAAGGGACACGGACTTGGAATGGCTTTCCTATAACGAGGTTGATATTTATTCTTCTTCACGCCACCTTCTGCCTGTGGCTTCTCTTCCGGCCGTTGCTGTTGCTGTTCTTGTCTGCGGCGCAGATGGGGAGGTAGGTCACTATTTGCTCCTTGAGATCTGGACTTGAAGCCGGGGAGATCTTGTTCTGTAAATAGGAAGGTATTGGCCAAATAATCGTCCTTCGTTTCCAGCGTGTACTCTTTTGGAACCGTCTGGTAGTTTGCCTTGGTGTGGTCCAGGAGTAGCGCCATTTTTTCCTGCACCGCTCAGTTAGCCCAAATTCAAGTCCGAGTACGCTCGCCCACGGCACATACTATCTGTCGACCGTCCTTTCCCACCTCGATCCATTTGCGCACCGTACCTATCCGTATCTCCTCATCGTCCTTCATGTTGGCCCATGCATTGTAGAGATATTTCGGAACGTGTGCTAAAAGAACATCGGCCGACGCAGGGTTCACGGCCGGATTGAAATCAGCAAACTCGAGATCGCCGGCATCTTCGTAAAGGTCGTCATCGGACATTCCGACGTCAGCAGCGTCGGCCGCATCAGGGTCAGGCTTGATAGCAGGATCAGGCTTGATCATGGGGTCCTGCTTGATGGCAGGTTCCGTCTTGACAGAGGCCATGATGTTGTACTGGGTCGTGTGTACTTCTGAAAATAATGCCAGTATTGATCGAAATCGGGAGAGACTAGATCCGCGGCGGAATTGGGTAGGTTAGAGGCTTATTCCGTATGGGATGCAAGAATCGTAAGTTTAATATTATGCAAGATTGAAGTAAAATTGGCTGGGGGCACGTAACCTTTGCTACGCAAACAGTGATGTAAGGACGTCGAACTGCCATACTCTCAGCCTTATCAACGTATACCAATCTACGTACTTAGGTAGATACATAGTCTATGATCAGTCATCCGTTTGCAGCCTTTTGCCTAAAATGACAGGGCACAGCGGCTGAGACATCTACATTACACTAGGTTAGGTATATCTGTGCCTGTGAGCGGAGACTGCTAACAGGCAACCCAATAGGAGGAACCTGTCATTCAAGTATACCTGTACGTGTTAGAGAAGAGTATCCCTGTCCTTTTACTATGAGAAGCTCTAAGCCGCCATACAGTGGGTATGTGAGGTTTATTGGTTCCATGCCTCGGTAGATAATAGGTACCTCATCTACCTCTACTATAGTAGATGGTGTGTGTACCTGCCTTGAAAATGCCATTCATGTGTACATACCTACATGTATCTACTTAAGGTAACCAGATGTCATCCTTACCTAACCTCTAAAACAAGCTGCGCTCCCGTCCAGTTCTGTCCAGGTAAACTTCCAACCTCATACTTAATTATAATTTTCGCATGCGTATGTACTATCTAGTACTTAGGACCTCAGTCTCAATCAACTATCCAGGTTAGTAATCTCGGATGCTGCATTTCGATACCATTTTCACTTGATGAAGTAGTTGCTACTTGTCAAGTTTTCCTTTCTTTCCCTCGATCACTGCCCACCTTTGTACTGCGTCCAGAAGCGCCGAGCGTCAAGCAAGGGCCATCACAAATCGCAATCGTGCAGCGCGCGGAGAAGAGAAGGCGAAGAAGACGCGTAGTTTCTCTTCGGAACGATCACCGAAGTAGAAACGGGTTTGGCCAGCGCTGTAGACTGGGGTGACATTAAGGCACTGATTACGCGCGGTCCGGGCATCTTTTCCACGCCATCTTCTCTTTCGCTCTCGCTCCTTCGGTCCTTGAACCCGTCTTATTGCGGACAATAGTGAATGGCAATCATCCATTCATTGCAACTGACGCGACAAATATTCCAACACGACCCCTTCTCTAACTCTCGGTTCCTCTTTCTTTCTCTTCTATTCCTTTTGATCAAGCACGCAAAGCAGCAAATCGAGATGCTCAAAGCAACGGGTAGTTGATAATGACCCATTGATTGAAATTCCTTAACTATCCTGTTGATTTAAACCCTAACTTTCTTGTGTTCGTCGTGTTGTGTTTCCCGCACTCTGCATCCATACTCTTAGTTCTCACCACAAGATCAAACGCAAAATTAGATATTCTAACTCTTGGGTATTTATCCTTCTAGCAGCCATCCGTCAATATGTCGACAACAGAAGATCAAGAGCTCAGAGAAAAAATCAATAAATTAGCTAGTGTGTTTCACAAAACAGCCTCCCTGATCCTTTCTATTGTTATGCTTACCATTTTATCTAGGTCGCATCAATCGTCATAAAGAGACCCAACAAGCCAGCGTAATTCATGGTACGTTTCGCTCAAATTTTTGAGCTTGTGTCCTTCATTAATAGCTAATATCATAACAATTCAGCCCCCGACTACTTTGGTGGCGGGAGGGGATCGTATCATAGATCAGCACCATACCCCCAACCTGCCTACCGTGGTGGTCGGGGCAGATTTGCGCCCACTTACCGTAACAGGACGCTTGTTCTCAACGGCGGGGCTCAGAATGCCAGTTCCAACGACGAGAATCAAGATGCCGACCCGACAACTCCGTCATGGGTTACCAAGACGGACCGACATCTCCAGTTGATCAATCGTGGCGTATACGAGCGGGAAACCCAACAACGAACACAAGCTATCGAACAAACACAAAAGCTAAAACAGATGAATAAAGACCGGAGAGAGAAATTTCAGTTTTTGAAGAATATACAACAAGCCGGTGGGGACAACATGGTCATGTCGTCTAACTCTTATAAGCCGGTTTCTCGATACGAAGTCGAAGTTGATGGCGTCCGCTTTTATGTCACTCAGCAAGGAAGCAAACTTGTTAAGGCTCCCGGTACGTCCTAGGGGATCGTCTACTTTGTGGTTCCTGTTACTAAATAACGAGTCCTAGATGATCTGAACCCGCCAACCGCCACACCGAAGGTGACCTCGTTATTCGGTGTCAAGTTTCATCGCACAAAGAACGGCAATCTTGTGAGACACGGGGTGGTACAAGCTCGGCGGTACGTAGAATCAGCGCCTTGAATACACCTGCTAACAAGATGACAGCCGCACCGGTATCGTCAAGAAGGTCAACGAGAGATGCAAAACCTTCTCCTCGACTGGTATCGTCTTCCTTAACTATATACTTCGACTACCCCTCGCTATTTCTTCAGGAGGTGGTGTGGTAAGCCCCCCCACACAGATACTAACATGGAATTGTAGGCTCCTGTCCCAAAGGCCCTGCCTGCCGATATATACATGATGTCACCAAGATCGCTATCTGCAAACAGTTCCTCTTGAAAGGAGAATGCTCCAAAGGCGAAAATTGTGACCTCTCTCACGAGATCACAGAAGAGCGGACACCGCTCTGCATGCACTTCGCCAACGGAAACTGTAACAACCCTTCTTGTCCGTACATCCATGCTCAGCATTCTGCAGCCGACCTTGTATGCCGGGCGTTTGGTATTTACGGATACTGCGAGAATGGCGCACAATGCCCCGACCGTCATGTTTTCGAATGCCCCGGTTTTAGCAATACTGGTGTGTGTAAACTGAAGGGTTGTAAGCGACCTCATATCGAAAGGGCAAGTATCCTCCGCAAAGCAAATAAACGCGCGTCATCGGAGGAACTGGACGATCTATCCAGTGACGATGAGGACGCAGTGGACAGCGATGATGTGGACTCTGATGAAGTAGAAGAGTTCATCGGCAACGACGAGGAAGATCTAAGCTTTGCGGAGCAGAAAGACTTCATCGGGTTTACATAACTTTTCTGGTTTCTACTAACGTGATAGGCGTAACCCACCGGTTCATTACCGTTGACTAGAGCTACCAGTCCGCACACGCTAACTTGGCTACCACTGTTCTTGTGAAGAACATACCGATCAGAACAGGAGAGAAGCCAGTCATATTTTGCTGCCCTTTCTACGGATAGATAATGGGGTGCGGTAGTGGATGGGCGCAGTGTCGTTATCGCGTACAGTTGTGATACCCCCAGAGCACGGCTGAGAGTAGAGAAGGGAAGAAGCAAGAAAGAAAGAAAGCAACAAAAGAAAAGAACAGAAAAGACAAGAGTTACAGAACAGTCTTTGTTTAGCATGAGATGGCAACTACCTTTGTAGTAATAAAACGCGTTCCCCAGAGTTTCTATTCAATATGTGGTCATGTTGTTATAATAGAGCTAAGAAGAAAAAGTTCGCGACCGGTGCTACCCTGAAGCAGCACACTCAATGTTACCTACTAACTCAGTAACAATTGCCTCTACCTACCTAAACCAAACTACTACATCCCTACCTGCCTGTCTCTAACCTGACCTAGTGGGCAACTTGCGCTTCAAAGCTACCTCCTGCCCACCCACCATCTGCGTTAAGTTTGCAAGGACCACCTTCCCAAGGCTGGAAAGTTGGAATGCAGTTTACCGCCCAAGATGTTGGGGATCCTAGGAGATAGCGACCCCCATCATATAGTAGTTCTCAAACAAAGGGAGTACTATCTAAGTCAGACCCAATGCAATCAATTTCATGCGCACGTACGCTGAGCCACCCCCGCGATGGATTAGGACTTGTTCCAAGCCAAGATGTTAGTTCATTTGATGGAGAAACGTGTGCTTATTTACATGTGTGATGCTGCGAAAAAAAAAGAGGGATCGAATATTAGCCTTGGATAATACAAACTGTATTCTCATTTTTTAGCTTTCTTCTTTCCTTGAATCGCCGCTTTTATCTTTCCGGTAGCGACAGTCGAAGAACAGAGGGACCTCAGCTTGTCCATAGGTTCACAGGTGTGTGCGCGCCTGCATGCTAATTCTAGCGCGGAAGGGCCCAGTTCTCTCACATGCATCATGGGTCTCCGCGACTTCATCAGGAAGAAAGATGGGCTTGGTGAGGGGGACGCAACCTATTCCGAGACATTGAACAAGCTTGCAGGGCCCGAATTTACCTTTATACGCTCCGATACAAACACACATGAGATCATCTACCCACCAAACCATCCCACCACTGCCCGATTCCTAAGTGCGCAAGAGGCGGGGTCCGCGCCATCCAGGTCGCGCCGTAGCCTCGACATATTCCGACCTCGATCGCGGGGTAATAGCACCTCGTCCGGCCTTGGCGACAGCGACGGCGAAGGTGATGGCCATGGCAAGAAGGTTCATCGGCGTCTGTCGCATCGTCTGGGCTTGCATCATCACACACCTAGAACATCCGAGTATGTGCCCGAGGATCTACCCCAGATCAACGTGACAGGCACTCCTGATGGCCCGACCACCAAAGAGAATAAGGAAGCCTACGAACAGCAATGGGAGAAGCGTGCCACCATCCTCGCAACCACGAATGAACAAAGGCAAAGATCACGGAGCACATCCGCGTCAGCATCGCCGTCCGTTGCAAGCCTTATCAGCGGCCCCGAGAACGCCGCCTCCAGTAGCAATCCGTATAATTCACCCCCTAAGCCTGGCGGGGTTGTCTCCTCGGCGACGATAGATCGAGACATACAGGAGGCAATCCGTTTGCACGAAGAAGGCGAACTAGAAGCATCGACGGAATTATTCAAACGCCTCGCCAACCCCTATGGCGCGAATAACCCCTTAAGCCAGGTGCTGTATGGGCTTGCACTAAGGTTAGTAATTCACGATCTTGCGTCCAGGACACACCAAAAGAGACTATACTTCCACTTTGGCGCAAAGTGAACACATTGCAAGCTAATATTAGGCTCTTCTAGGCATGGCTGGGGTTGTAAAGAAGACCTTCAGCGTGCCGTCATCTATTTCTCCGCTGCGGCATCAAATGCAGCAGCGGTCGAGAATAAGGCACTCAAGGCGGGCATGGTGAAAGGTGGCGCAGCTAAGGGCGAGTTGGTTATCGCCATATTCGAGCTTGCGAACTGCTTTCGCCACGGATGGGGCATTGCGAAGGACCCAGTGGCTGCCAAGCAGGTAGGTCCTCTCGCTCGCACTTATCACGAGAATTCCTACAACGTCCTCGGGAACAGCGGAATCCAAGATTGCGACGAACGGTTCTTAGAGGTGATCCCAGACAGATTAGTCAAGAGGGAATGCCGGGTATACCTTCGTGCTGTTCTCTAGTCCCTCCCCGACAATTAAGTCGCTAAAGTCTCTACCTCAGCATCTGTCTTTGTTACTATAGCGGCTAACGAAGAGTGCACTTTGGTGTAGTACTATGAGACTGCAGCGAATCTTGGTGATACCGGTGCGTTACCCACCCTATCAGCTCATACGAACTGCCAGCACTCTCTGAGTCATAATTCATGGTGGAGATGCGAACCAGCGAGCGAGGTCGGCCATCTAGCTAATATCTAGTATAGACGCTATGAACGAGACGGCATGGTGCTATCTCGAGGGCTTTGGATGCAAGAAAGACAAGGTATGTTTGATTAGGCACTAAGGCAGATCCACGATACTCCTTTCTGTCACATATCATATTTGTCGATACTGCCAGGGCGGCATCCACCGCGCATAGCTACTGGGTCTAGAAATGTGAGGAGCACGATGGCAATGCGCCGATTGTATTGAAGCCGCGAATGGGTTTAGAGATGTGGCTCATCCATCAACGATTCTTCATCGTCTCAACGTCTCGACGGCTCGCTGTCTCGATGATAGCTTGTTTGCTAAGAACAAGGAACTTGGTGAACTCGAAGCTCATTAGCTGGTTGCCCGTCACGATGTGAGTGCACGTGTTGGGCAGCAACTGAGAGCGCCATGCTGAGTTCGCTACGTCCCCTGGCCAGCAAATCGGATGATTCGCCATCGTGGTCTCACTGCACCCCGAATCCAACCTCGTTTCCCCTCTACCACCAGACGGCGTCGATGGACTCTTGAGGCTAACCCGCTGTTTGCGATTCCCACAGTTTCAAGCAGCACGGTACTACCGGTTGGCTGAGAAGAACGGCAGTAAGACGCTGGGGAACAGCTGGTAAGCATGCACTTTATTTTGCAGTTGTCTCTCCCCCTTTCCTAGCATAACTCCTCCCCAAAATATGCACATGCGATCTGCCTTGTGCATCGCCAAGTGCGAGCACAAGCACAAGCCGCAGGTTACAAGCCAGAACAAGCCTCAGTTTTGCATGGCCGGCAAAACATGACAGCCGATAGGCTATTGGGAGCCTACGCTACTTGCCCTGTTTTGTTTGGCTTGCGGTTTCCGTTTCGGCCCTGTACGGTCACGATGCAGATGGGCCAATCAGAGGGCAAAACGGTTTTCAGGTCCCACTAAACCGCCAAATCGATGCCCAGCCTTTGTTTTGTGTCTCCGTGCGGTCGCATATTCTGCGGCCGACCTCCTCTTTGTCCCTCTTTGTCCCATCATCCTTTCGCGCGCTTCCCCAGTCTCATCTCGTCTCGTCTTGTCTCTTGATGGCCTGAGGGGACCAGTTTCTTAGTTCGATTTCGACGGACCAACCAAGGGCCTACTTCACACCGAAAACAACTATTTCTCTGCCCTCATTCGCCGTGGGCGACAGGGTACCTAATAACAGTTTAGTCAAGACTGCAAGTGCGATGTTGTACGCTACGAGCCTACAACACATCGATTCACGCATCGATTTACACATCTGCTTACCTCTCCGTCTCTAATGCCGCACATGCGTACATGCGTACATGCATCTATTGAGTAAATGGGAACTTTTTTCAATTCACTGGTTGCCCGCTTCTTTCCTCTTAGTCTCTCTTAGTCTATCTTTTACAACAAACACATTTTATACATTAGCCCGGCAGCACCACGCCGTGATGCACCCTAAGCGCAGAAACGGGTCTCCGCCCCCCCTTTTTTTTTCTCCAGAACACTAGTGTTTGAGATATTGGGACGCTGACTTTTGACACGTTCGCATACAGGATTTGGAAGGAGAAGTACAACCCAAAATAATTCTTTGCAGATTCGCTTGCTCTTGGCTTGCTGTTTGTCCTCCCTGGTGTGTGAGTTTCGTCGTTCTGTCTTGGCGGAGCAAAACGGTGGGTGCCTTTGTGTTGTCCTGACATTGTGGGAAGATCGAACGAACAAGGACAATCTGTCTAAGATCACTATCCCTATCCCTATACCTATACCTATACCTCCGAGGTATACCTACCAAAGTAGCTAACCTACGTGTACACCGGGGTCTCGGGATTGGGGGTGTGGTTAGAAAGGAGGTGCACTTTGGGCACCACCCGGAGAATTTTGGCTTGCTTGCTTGCTTTGAGTTTACTTACGTAGTGTCGCGGAGTCACGAATCGATTCATTCTTTTGATTTGCTTGATCGACTGATCTGAGTGGGTTTGCTGATACATACAGCAACACAGAGAGGGGGGCAAAACAGGTACAGATCAGAAAAAGAACGGACATAAGCCAGACCTCCTGAATTTTGTAACAGGTACAATGAGTAATTGACATTCCATGTATCAGCTTTTTCCTCTTTCAATACGAGTCGACGTAGACGACAGTAATACCGTCATGTCGAGCCACGATAACGAACGCCGGACCCGTCCCCCCCTTTTCGGTGATAGTTTCACAGTTTTCGTTGCCTCAATGGCGCCACATACATGTTGTCGTCGTCGTTGTTTTTTTTAATGCCGTACCGGCGCATCGGTATTTCCGCTGATGTCTCTTTTTACTAATAAGCACTGGATTGGATGATTGGGACTTTTGTTTTATTTCCTTCGGACTTTCGGGCCTTGACAGTCGGTCGAACTCGATGCTCGGACGGACTCGAACTCGGGCTCGAACTAGGTGGAAAGAAACTCGAACTTTTCCTTCCTCTCGTTACCCAAGCAACGTGGAAGCAGGGCAGAGGAATGGTGTGGTCTAATTATAGTACATTGATCACCCGCTCCCCTCTGTCCATAGGTGTGTTTTAACTTTCGGGACGTGTGTATGGCTTGTGTAACGATTCTGAAACGCAAGGTAAGTAGGTATGATGATGCTAACTCAGCAGCAGCAGCAGCAGCAGGAGCACGTCAGTCTGCCTAACCTAACATACGTACCTACATACGTACCTACACCCATACAAAGTCATTTACATACATACAGCTGGTGGAGTCGAGATATGAGGCCTGGATTGGGATTGGGGATCGCTCGTCTTGTTGCAGATCAGATCAGATCGGATTCATACCTAAGCTGTCTAGACAGGTACGTTAGACAGAAAAGGTGGATAAACAGGCAGCCAGGCAGGCAGCTACTTGCTTACGCAATCCTTTTCGCCATCTTTTCAGGTCCAAATTGCCCCTTTCTTGCGCCGGTTCTGATTGAATGATTGACTGAATGAATGATCAAGTGGATGAATGGATGTGGTGGATGTGGTGGATGAAGATAGTGGCGAACACTTGCTTGCTTGCCTGCTGGTCACTGGACGGACGGTGAATGTGTCTCCGTTCTCTCGTCGAAGGTAATTGAATCTTTTCGAAGAAACTGTGATGTTTTATGTTCAATTATGTCATTGCTGAGCGACTTCGAGCGATGTTATTAGATAGATACGTTGGGTTTATAGGTACTCGGAAGTGGAAGAGGCAAATTGTTTAATTGGAAAGACGAGGGGGGCTCGCTCCTCAGGTCCCGCCTTGCCTGCCTGCCTAACTAGCTGACTTGCGTCTAGATGGCGAAAGAAGCTGTACCTGACTAGCATCGCAGCCATACATAGTTGTTGATGAGTGGTTATAATAGCGGGTAGGAAGAAGAGGGCCGCTCATTCGTTTTATATCTTTTCGCCACTCTCCTCTTGCTGTTTACATTTATGTATAGCTGTATGCAATGCGTAGATCGATCAAGTCTGGACGCGATGATCAGCTTGATTTATAGAATTAGTAATCGCGGTAGATCACTCTACATATTGCATTTTTGCCTCTTTGCCTCTTCCTTTCGCCTCTTGTGTGTTTTGATATCTGATAGGTAGGTACTCAGGCCATGCAGCAGAGAGGCGTCACTCTAGAAGCAGTGACTGACTTGGTACGTAGGTTAAGTACCCAACTGAACTCACCTCGCAGATTCGCGTTATGATTCCGTTTTGCTTGCGTTATGCTATATCGCGTTCTGTTCTGTTATGTTATGTTGGGCCTTGAGACGGACGTATGAGGTGAGAATTCCTTTCGATCGGAGAAAGAAGGTCAGAAACGGAAATCATCCTAGGTGTCGCATCGTATCGTATCATATCGTATTGCGTGGAGTCGGTCCGGGGAGAAGCAGCGGAACAATACGGAACTATCAATGTAGGTGAGTGAGTAAGCAAGCCAAGGTAAGCGGTGAGGGATGGGACGTAAGGGAGGAAAAGAGAGAGAGTAAGAGAAGGAGAAACAAGGGAGTCAATGCAATAATCAGGCACGTAGACTTCATAAGCGTAAGCTTATTAGATACGATCTTTTGTTATTATTTCCATATCTTGTCTTGTCTGTCTAGTCTAGTCTAGTCTTCTCGGTTGCTTACCCGGTGTCTCCCCGGTGAGATCCCGGGGTATAGATAGGTAGGTAGGTAAGTCGGTCAGATGTCGATCGCTCAAGCTTTCTTCGCTTCGCCTATCTTCTTTATTTTCTCGGTAGATTAGGTATAGACTAATAATATGCAAGCTGATACATACATCCACAGACCTTGATTAAAAAACTAAACAAACAATATGTAGAATCCCTGAACACCTGTTCTGTGTTTCCCTAGATAACTACTTTATATGAAGAAGACCGGCCAACTTTAAGCGGCTCTATTCACGCGCACACAACTTGAAGGACCACGAGATATGAGCAGATGTTCGCATTGTTATCAAAGTAGGTTTTACAACGTGTGCAATTTGAGAAAGCATCAGAAGGTCGGAATCTTCTATTCTCTATGTGTTTAATTTCTGAGTGTAAGATATACATGCAGCAACGTTACGCAGCGCCAGCCGTTGCGCTCGTTTCTTTCCCTGCATTGCATAGCATAGCCTTGCCGTTCGTTGAGTTGAGCAGAGCAGCGGCGAAGAAACGCGAAGGATAACAGAAGATAACAAAAGATTGCAAAGTATCACACGAGCGGAAGAAGCATAGCATAAGAGCACAGTACTATCTTGTCATGGCCGTAAGAGATGGCCACTTGCTTGGCTTCCTTCCTCGGTGTCTAAGTAAGACCAGTTCCTGCACCTGTCACTCCGAGACGCATGCTATCAGAGTTGGGAAGGAGATGGATGGCACGAAAGACGGATAGATAAAACACGTCAAAACACGAGAATCGCTTATGTTGGTCGACAAAGTATATAGATGAATACCGGCAAACTCGACAGAAGTCCTAATATACCGGGCCGACAGGATCGCATCCGTTTAATTTTCCAGCTCTTGATTCTTGGCACGATAGATCAATTCATATTGTATTTGTATTTTTATTTGTATTTGCGTTTCTGCAGATATTCAAGTTCGGTTCAGCATATGCTTCTGCGCAAAAAAGATGAAATAGATATAATATATACCACGGAAGCCCATAGTGGCTATGCGCCACAAGCACAATGCTATCATGCGATCCGAATCGGAGACCGTTCCGAGCTGCGTTATCAGACAAGCCAAGCTTCATGCCTGCTCACCGGTAATAGATGCATTCACCTCATTTCACTCCTCCAACTTGGTCATTATATCCTCATCGTCGATCAATAGTTTTCGGATGCGTGTGAGGTAATTGGCCTAGGTTAGGGGGTTGCACGAGAGCGAAAGCGAAATGGGGGATGGAATGATGCTGCTGTCACACGCATACCCGGGCCAAGACGGAACCCGGAACGGGACTCGGATTTATGTGTGTAAGGAAAATAATATGTCCTCAGCACACACACACACACGCGCGCGCGCGCGCATACACACACACCTCTTTACCTATTGTTATATTCATATGTGCCTGGTAGGTAATATTACTGTATGATGTATGCATGCAGGTCTCCCTCCCTCTCGTCAATTCTATGATAGACAAGACACGACACAAGGCACACCTAGAGGAGTTCTAGAACACGCCGATTAGACGCACTTCCACGGGGGAGGGTCCGGCACTTTCGAGGACGAGGCAACTTTTGCCTACTAGGTAGGCGTTCCGGATGATGCGCGCACACGACCGATTCCCCCTTTTTCTTCATTCATCCCCCTTTTATTTCCTCTGCTATACACCACACCAGTCCGCCTCACACCTGCATGCAAAGTCCCTACCTACATGAAGCAAGCAAGCAAGCATCACCGTTGAAATGCGAGACGGGATGTATGTAGGGATGGGCGAATGGGTGGTGTGTAGTGAATAGGAGGGAAAAGGCCGAGTCCAGAGCCTCAAAAAAGGAGGAAAGAGTCGCGTAGAGATATCTAGACGTACTGTAGGAGGTTGGCAGAACTCTGCGTCAACTCACGTGAGCTCGGAATCAGCACCCGTTTCGTTCCGTTTCGTTCGGCATGAAGACGAGGGAATAAGCGACGATTGTCTGTTTATTTATCGAACCCCCCTCCCCGATATAGGATACATGATTGCTAGCTAGACCATGGACGTAAGTACATAAATGTGTCTTCTGACGGGCTAGAGGCCGAAGGGTTACGAATGGTGTCGTTGTTGTTGTTGATCCCTTTGCTCCTTGCATACGTAACTGCCTCTTAGATACGTACCTACGATGCCAATGCCAATGCCATACCCTCTTTGATAAATGCCTCTTACCGAGATAGACACGGTTAGGTGTTGAAGATCATTACATGAAACCCGAGAAAAAAAAGTGGCTGAGCGGCCCAAGTCAACGTAATGCTACCTGCTTAATATTCCGTCCCATACTCGGTTGACCCACGAAAACAATAGATGGCTATCGTGTTAGAGAGTTCAATATACATATGCATATGTAAACTAGACGACCGATTTGCCGTTTCCTTTAACGCCATTCCTTATACGATGAGACGAGACGAGAAACGAGACGAGACGAAACCGACTGGATAGGATAGGATTGATTGACTATCGAACGTCTGGTTTTGTGATAGATATGTGCTAACGGCTTATCACATCACGATTTACTCACGTTTCGATTTCTCCTGGCGGCGTCTATTTGCCGCCAGCCACACAATTCATTTGGTAAGTATTTACGTTTCTATGTACTCATTGGTATGCATAACCTTAGGGGTAGCACAGTGGACTCAGGAAAAGGGCAGCGACAATCTAATTTCGGGCTGCATATGTGATGTGTGTACAGCGGATTAATTCGTCAACAATGGTAATCTTCAAGTTCCATGCTTCTTCAATCGGCAGCGAGTTGTAACCATGGGAATGTTCTGAGAGGGCACGGATGAACCTCCTGTATCCCCATCATGTGCATGGTGCATCTTTGGGGGACTTTGCTCGTTCGTTCGTTTCGTTCGCTTATTCTAGGTTGGATGGGACTGTGCGTGAGAATGTGTGGAGAAAAGCATGCGCGTGCCCCGTGGGTGGTGTGCGGGTGTGTGTGTGGGTGATGATCCCACATGAGTTAACAAATCTTTATGCTCTTCTGCCCAGATAGGTAGCTAGCTTAGGGTAGCTTTGGGCTTTTCGGGAGACGAGGGGAAAGGCAGGGGGGACGGTTGGCCCCCAACTCGGCCATGCTACCCTGTTGGTTTAGTTGGCCTCACAACCAACCATGACGATGCGATACTACTTCTGTATGGAACTTCCTAACCTATCATTATGTCCACAGACGAAAATCCCTTTTCAGTCGTGACCTTCTATCTACTCCCTGACGATAATTGGGGGGAAATTTTGGTTACTGGTTCTCATCGATTCGTACATAGCATACAAGACCGTTTTAAGCACGCACTATCTACCTATTTGCAGCTTTGATCATGCAGTGTTTCCGTAGCACGGTAGTTTCTACCTCTAATGCATCCCGTTTCACGTCTATCAATCTGTTTATCAATCTATCTACTAATAGTCTTGCTTGAATTTTCATAAACAAAAGTGATATTCCATTCAATAGGTCAACATGTTTACAAATACTCGGTTTCGTGCGTTTATCTATTTGCATAACAAGTCGGATGCGCGGGATGTGCGTGTGCGTGACAAGCATGCGGGCGGGCAGACAGGCAATGAAAAATAAAAGAAATAGCAGGTGGATAGAAGATCCGATCGTCAAAACTCCCGAATGAAATATGCGCTTCGTCATGTGTGTCCCATTTGGAGAAGGTTTCGAAAAAGAACTTTGAACGTTACAACAAATGGGTGGTCAGACACGGACAAGCGAAAGCGACGTGATTAGGCCAGATTAGACGATAACTGCTCGCCTACCTTCTTTACTTGCCGGAACTTATATCTGCATATCGTGCCAGAGCCAATAGAAATCGACGAGATGTCTGTCTTAGATGTCTACGTAGGTACCTACATGGAGTCATGATGGCCTCGCGAACAATAGTCATTTCACACCCCCTCAACCCCATCATATCTATCTGCTATAAGTAGGTCTATCCCGATTAGATAATAAGACGTTATCGTCATCATCATCGTCATCACCACCACCATCATCATCTGTCGTTGCGGTTTGTCTGCAGGTAGGTAGGTATCGGACATGCATTTGAGCTATAGCGCATCATCTTGCCTCGTCTTGTCTTGCCCTACTTCATCTTACCTTACCTTAACTTACCTCTACCCACGTATTTAGATACTACATCCCCTTCCCGGCTCACCCGCTGCCCGCATCTATTTGTTGTTCTATGTAGGTACTTACGTAACTCGATGGGCCACCCTAGAAAGAAAAGAGGGTTAGGTATGGCGGTTAAACCCACAAGAACGGCAAGTTGCGGGTTTTGCAAGGGACCTTTTTTTTTCCTGGGTTCAGGTAGCCTAACCTGAGTTAACCTAATTAGATGGGGCATTCTCTGTTCGTGACCTAGTGTGGGCTTGAAAACAGGACGAATATGGGAAGTGGGCATCATGATGTGCGATTGCACAGCATAACAAGGAAAAGAAAAGAGGAGGAAAGTGTAAAAACAGGGAAGGAAAATATGCAATTCGGAGATGGGGTGCAGCAGCAGTAATCTTGTCGTTACGTCGAGTTTTGCATGGCATGCATATCCCTTAGAAGGGGGTGTTACTTATCGCGAAGTGAGTGTGGTGTGGAAGAAGTACATATGTACTACTGTAGGTATAGGTAGGTATTACGTGAGTTGAATCGGGCCATCTCTTGAGATATTTTGAATGCCCTTTGAGTTTTGCTATGACGATGACCAAGACTGTGGCTTCGGCGAAATAAGTTGGCCAGGAGGGATATTTCGTCTTAACCTTTAATCAATGCCCAGGTGTCTAGGCTAGGTGATTAGGTAGATATGAGCAGCAAACGGGCAAGCAGTTGGTATGTTGTTGGACTTTGAGCATGACCTTCCCGTCGACTGTCACCTGAGTAAAGTGTTGTAGGTAATCTATCGATCGACCTACTGTAGGTAGAGCAGCCAGGGTACCTGATAAGTTCTTGGCCTCAAAGAAGGTCAGGTTTAGGCGAGCTGACGGGTGCGTCCGCTGTTATGCTGTACAAAAGGCACTGCAATAAGATACTAGATATCTGTACATGAAACATGAATCTTCTCAATTCTAGATTGCACGGAACATTCATAGATGGTGCCTGTAGATGCACCTGACGAACTCTTGTCAGCAGCCAATGTCTCACTGTTTGTGCTCTCATTGAATACCTACCCTGTATTCTGTATGCCTAGGTAGAATAAAACCCCTCTTTCGAGTCTCACTGACCCGAAGCTAGGGGTAGCCCACATGAGCTGTCTACTGTAATAGTCCACTTCCTATACCGAGTAGGTATCCAGCTGAGTGGGGGCAGGAAGGGCTATAGAAAGGGTCACGCTATACTGGTAAACTCTCTCTCAGGTTAGGTTTTCAACGCCAGATCCTAGGAATCTTGCCTTGATTTGTCTTGATTTGCCTTACCTTGCCTTGTAATCGTTGCATGCCCGATCTAGATATCGCCGTGAAAGCCATGTAATGTAGGTAGGTAAGTGTGCCACATTACCTATCTGGAGAAGAAATATACACCCACGATCCTCTGCGCTACCAAGTTAGTATAGTCTATCTAAATAGCATAGTATCTAGTTATGCAAAAGGAAAATCGTTACAATGCCAAATTAGGAACCCGAAGGCGGCGGATCTTTGGATTGCTTTGTGTGATATTCAAGCAAATCGCATACTTAGATCTATAGGCTATGCTGTGGCTTTCAAGGGTACGTAAGATAGAGATTTGAGGTGGGAATAGGTACAGATCTGTGAGGTAGGAAGGGAATGGTCTTTGAATCCCTACCTATCTAGAGCATAAGGCATGTACATGTGTACATTGCTACTAAACCATCTAAACCGAGGAGATATTTATATTATTTTTCTGTATGTATATTCATAGTATATGTGATTTTCTACTCTACTTTTATCCCCCGCCACTTACCCGTTCATTCATCCCACACTACAAAACCCACTCCAAATCGGCATCTTTTCCCCCGCCATTCCCGTATGGTAGTGTTGGTTGCGCATGCTCAACAAAAAGTAAGTGTCTACCTATGCTAATTGATTGGGTGCAATAGTGTTGTGACCAGGGCTGTCGAGAACTTGATTCGCGAACAGAACCCCCCATTCCCGCTAGGCAAAGAAAAACAAAAACACACAAGAAGAAAAAAAAGGCCAGGCAAGAAGAAATAAAAAAATTTGCTATAACTGGTTGGGTTCTTGATGAGGGCCCCCCAGGGTCGTACCATGCATGCAGTGCCATGCAATGCAAGCATCAAGTACAGGCCCGCAGACTTGGTTGCAGCTTGCAGGTGCGCATAGTATGTTCAAGCTTACATCTATCTCTATCTAGGCAGTGTTTATTATTTGTTTGTAGGTAGAGTAGAGCGTACAGCATACAAGCGGTACTACTGCCGAGCGTGAGAGCACACACACACACACACACGCATATTATAGCTCTTCCTTATAGGACGGAATTCAGGTAAGCTTAGTTCCCATTAGGTGTTCTACATTTTTACAGCACACTTCGGGAAAAGCTGCTGCACTCGGAGGAGGGTGGTACTACTAGGCTAAGCTAAGAGGTAGCCTGCCTACTTACTATCGCATGCAGTCGACGGTGGTAGTACATAGTAATAGCAGTGGTGACGGTAGACGCAGAATATCGTCGCATGCAGTCCGCTACCTAGCAGAGTCGAACAACAACTACCTCCATACTAAGCGGTTGGTGCCTTATGCCCAGCAGGTTAGAGTGAAAGTCCATACTATCGTTCGATGTTGTCTCCGAAGAGAAATTTTTCACGAGGCGCGAAATGGAATAGCCCCGGTTCCTTTCTCGGTACCATGTTCGCATGAGAGGCACTCGTGTTAAGGAAGGGGGGGGCGTCAACCGATCGATGGATGCACGGGGTTACAGCATGTGTGCCATGTATGCGAGTGGGAGAAGATCTGCCCCAGATTATCAGACCGAACTGCCTTTTTCTACAATTTACTAATCTGTGGGATTGCCTATTCGATAAATCATACCTAGTACCTAACATGGTCAACTTGTTTGTCGTCACTTCAAGGTCGCATGCATGTGTATACAAATCGGTCTGTTTTTTGTTTGGGTGATATGGATCTTGTTGGATGGATTTATCTGTCGCTATCTAGCTAATGACATAATTATGGCGAAAAGGTAAACCGGGTAGCTAAGCCGATCTCTTTCCCCATCATTCAGCTGCCTCGAGGCCGTGTTGTCGATCGAAGTAAATTTGCCCGTCCATTTGACATCCCCCTAAATCCCCGTAGGGTCGTTTTCAAGTTTGTTTTGTGAGATATGGTTTTCACCCGTTGCCGTGTGATGAAAGACGAGCAACACAAAAGAAAAGGAGAAGAAAGCGGAAGAAATTAAGAAGACACAAATTCAATCCAGGGACCCAATATGCTGCGCTCTCGTCAGCACGTAAACCCATATCCCCCCCAAGATCTGCCAGAGGGTACAACCCATTGCGTGTCGTGAGACATCATCTCGTCCTGTTCCAAATCCCATACGGAACACCAACCCCGCCCTAGGTATGTATGTGAATATATGCTGTGCTATTCATAGCCCCTCTCCGGTCCCTGGCGGAGGTGAAACCAAATAATTTCCCCGGAAGAATCGAAGAGAAGGAAAAGCAGAGAAAAGGAAAAATGAGGAGAAAGTCTCGAGTAAAGGTATCTGTTCGATGATATGCTGTCCGTATGCTGCGTTGACAAGCATTTGTCCTGTGTTCCCAATATCCGTGACCGTTGTACATGAAAATGGGCCTGGCTTTCAACCTGCCACTGCCGTCCCAACCACCGTTTTCGCCATGCTACTACTGAGAAAAATGGTGGCTGTGCCGATATCCAAGATCGGGCGTGCCCCAAGTGAAATAAACGCAAAAACCCATAATGATGATTGGAAAATTCAAATGCTGGCTCGCTTGCTAATCTGGACACGGAAAGTAATCGAGATAAAACAAAGGAGAGATTTCTGGGTGCGCGTTGCGTGTGGTGTTTTGTTGGCATTTTGTTGCACTTTTGGCGTGTTTTGCGTGAGCAGCAATGATTCTGATTTGCGCGGGAGCGTCGACAAATGTATGCACAAGAACCGAATACATTAAACAATAGAAAAAAGCGTGTGAGAAAAAGCGCAAAACGAAGCGCGTGTGTCATTTTTCATTCATCACCGTCGTAATGGTCGTAAGTCGTCAGGGGGTTGCATCATTGCAGCCCTGGCCGCCGTTTGCATCACCGTTGCACTCGGCTACCATCTTGGCGAAGTTGCGAACAACATCGCTGGGGATCTGATCCCACAGTAGAGATCTCGTGTATACATCTGCTGGTGTCTGTTTCTCATTGTGGCCGATGTTGGCAAGTGTCTCGGCCAGGTTGCGACGTCCGGTATTTGAGGGAGGGGGTTGGGGAGCGCGGATGAAGTCTTGCGAGGTGAGCCCATTGTACTGGGCTGGGGTGAGGGAGAAGACTTGTTCGTTGGTTTGCTGCTCGGTGGGCTGGGTTAACGAATCGGCCAGATCTCCGAGCATCGAAGGGGCAACGCTGTCCATGCCGTGGTTGCCCATTTGCACGTTCGATGAACTGCCCCAGTTAGCACCCGAGGGCTGGGGAGCTGCAGGCTCGATTGCGCTGTTGGCCGAAGCAGACACATCGTGGTTCTTAAGAACGTTGTCGAGTAAGTTGGCTGAGGCTGCACGCATATCCTCTGATACCCTGGGGAATGTTGGGGTCGACCTGTTCGAAAGAACGAAGGCACCGACGAGGAACAACATAACGAGGAAACCATGCTGGGTCGCCGGCTTCTCGACCTCGGATCGAAGAGTGATCTCGGGCTTCTTGGTGGGGACAAGTTGAACCTCTTGCTTGACTTCGGGCTCCATGGGATAGTCACCCATGTAAGCCATGTTCTCCCAGGTGTTGTCCATGGCCATGCTGTCCATGTCGTTGAAGCTGTTGCTGAAGCCGTTGCTAGGCATAGCAGCATGCTCAAGTCGCTGGACGTGATCGGTTAGAATGCTGACCTTCTTGCGGAGTTCGCCCGTCTCGATCGTGTGCCCCTGGACCATTTCCTCCTTCTCGATACGGAGGTCCTCTATGTGGTTCTGCAGGTAATCCTTCTCGCGGAGGAGCTGAGCTAACTTGGCGTTGAGGTCGGCGATCTCTTCCTCCATCGAGGTGATCACGCCGGTGAACTGCTTCTTCTCCTCCTCAAGCCGCTCAGTGTGCTGTTTTTTCCTCTGCCTCGAGTCAAGAGCAGCTTGCCGATTCCGCAGAAGCCGCTTTTGCTGCTTGAGCTCCTTGATCTCCTGGTCGTCTGTCGACTGTGAAATCAGAGTGTCGATGTTGTCGAGATTCCGCTCAGCCGGAATATCGAAACGGGCATTCTTCTTTCGGATGCCGTCGCCACGACGCATCTCGTTATGTGAGCGGATCACCGAGGAGCTGTCGGCATGTGGGCGCTTCAGTGACTGGTTCTTGAAGTCGCTGGACATCCAGTCCTTCTGTGGGGAGGTGGGCATGGAGGGGTTACTCGTGCCTACTGTTGAGAATAATGGTACGTGACCTGTGGGGTTGCTGAATGGTGTCTGGATGGAGAGAGAGCGCTGTTGGAAGATGGAGGGATTGCTGTCGTATGTGGCTTCAAGTCCATCATACTGGACTGGTGTGCAAGTGCCGGAGCTATGGCCGATGGCCCAGGGCTGATTTTGTGAGCTAAAGGCCTGGGATATCTGGTCCGGCCTTGTGAAAGGGTTTGTGTTCTGTGGCTCTAGGAAGGGGTTGTTGGATGGCACGGACTGCATGTCGACTGAGTGCCAGTCTTCTGTCTTGGGCGAGAATAATGAGCCGGCTACGGCGAAGGAGTCCCTCCGGCTGCCGGCCATTGGTGGTGACATGTCTAAGCCAGAATCTATGGCGCTGTGGTCTATGATGCTGTCGTCGAGTAGGCCGTCGTCGTCCTCGAAAAACTTCTGTGCCCGACTTGTGTCGACTGTGGAGGGGTTGGGCTGATAATAAGCCGACATGTGAAATGTTGAGCCCATGGCTGGAGAGTATATGTGAATGATATTTGATGAAGGGATGTAAGTGATGAGAGCGGAGGTAGATGTGTAGTAATAGTTGTTTCTATAGAGCAATTCGCGTCAGTGCACCGGGTCGTCAGTTCATAAAGATGATTACATGTAAACAATGGCTTGAGGAAACGTGAAGCTCTAAGACAGCAGGGAAGAGAGTGTGTGTGCATGCAGATGTGATGTTATGGAGAAAGACAAATAGAGGGGGGGGGAGTCCAGAGGGGCAGTAGGATTATAATATGCAATGCCGAAGACAAGAGGTTGGTAGGGATAGTGGGCAGGTAGTATTGAGCTGTCAGTATAGTGTGGTGGGTCGGGGGGGGAGGGAATCGTCCTCTAGACGAGCGGTAAAGCCGGGTAGGACAGTCTTGTGGTGCGGTCTTCCGGTAGCAACAGAGGGTAGGAGAACCAAGGTTTCCCAGGTTTTCAAGGTTCCCAGGTCGGTCCCAAGGTCCAAGGTCCCCCCAGACATATGCAATCCTAAAATCGTCTTCCTGAAAACTTACACTCTCTCAGCAGATGATGATGATAGTGGTGGATTGTAGGCAAGTATGTATGCGATCTGTTTATCCAAGTGAAACAGAGCGCAGTGCGTGGTATAAAGGGATAGGAGACAGGTTCGAAAGTCAACTCTTGGACTTTGAAACTGCTATGGAGAACGAGATCGATTCAATCTCGAACAGTATCGACAATAAAGTTGTTTGTTAACATGAGCCGGGGGAACTGGGGGAGGAAGCTTGCGCTACTTAAAGGAAGACGACCAGGTTGGGTCTCGCTTTCGATTGACTCGAATAGCTCTGCTAGGAATAGCGTGCGGATAGTAGTGCTGGTGGGGACGAGCTAAGGGAAGGCCCATGAGACTACATACATAATACCTAGCTGACGAACAGGAGCTTTGCAGGAGCTGGATGGGCGCTGGTGGGCGTGTAGATGGGTGGCATGGGCGGACATGAGAGGACATGAGAGGACAGTGGTTGAGACTATCTACGGGGGTACTGGCCCGCTGGGGGGGGTGTACGCTTGGGACAGCGATATGGAAGCTGTTCCGGTCGATGGGGACACAGCCAAGCAATTTAGGCCGTTAGCTCCATCCCCACCGTCTTCGATTACCGTCTTGAAAAAAAGCGAAAACACAAATATACAAAAAGTAGGTGAAGACTGTTTCTTGACCGTGTCTTCCGTTCTGCCTCCGATCTCGACTGACGATGACTCAACTCTCGTCCCAAGCAACGGTCACAGGTAACTGTGCTCCCCCCGAAGCCCGCAGTCCAAAGTTCAAATCCATGCTTTCCTGTTTTCCCTTGCCGGGCCACAAGGGAGACGCGGTGAAGCTAAGTAGACTAGAACAACAACTACCTACTAAGGTAAGACCTATTATAAGATGCAATTGCACTTTCGCACTCTGATTGCGCCGTTATCGTGAGATGGCAAGGCTCGCAATTGCTACATGGAATCTACTGTTGCTAGGTAGGCATTACAGGTGTACGATACCTACGACGGGGCTTTTGCTCCCTAGCTAGGAGGGAAAGCCAGAGTGAGGGAGGTAGGCGGGTAGAACGACACCCTGTAGAATCACCGTCAGTTGCACACCCTCCCATCCCATAAAAGACGTAAAACACCCGAAAAGACGTAAAACATAAGCGACTGGCTGGAGAGGCTGGGTTGGGCACATTGTGTGCATAACGTGATGCCGAGTCCCTGTGCAGCCAGTTTTGTCCCAATACGGTTTCTATACGAGAATTTCCGTTGAGAAAGGAACAATACCACCTTGGTGGTACTGTTGTATACTACCAAGTCGTCGGTCTGCTCGAATAACAGCCAATGTACTGCTGTACCTACCCTACAGTTGCTTGTACCTTTGTATCAAGTGGAGATAGGTAGTAGGTTGGGCATCGACGGCCTTGGGTGTGAAAAATTGCTACCTAACCGTTTTCTAGAGTTGGAGTTATGCACCAAGGCGCCTACTACGGCCGTCCATGGCACACTACTCTCTGTTACGACGCCCGTGGGAGGTCCTTTTCACTTCCTATTGCTCAGTACCATATGCAGTTGTTGGGGGTGACTGATACTGGCATACACTGCTTTGAGGCCACTGGCTGTGAGCTATCGTGTGTCCTGTTACACTTGCGATAGCGCACAGGGTTTGTCCACGCTCAACAGGATATGTTCTTAGTTGCATGCTGCTTTCGACCACCCAGAGGTCATTCGCGGCCTGAGGCCCATCCCATTGGCAGTCTACGGTAGATACAGTCCTCTCAGCCTAGAAACAGCAATGTGATAGACCGTCGTGAGGCGGAAAACCCTCGGGATTGCCCAGAATGTGGCTTGGGAGCTCTTCACGCCCAGTCACATGATCTTGGCTCGCTCAGCATCTGGATTAGAATGTGTCGTGAAACACTAGAGAACCACAGAGACTGCGATTGCAGCAAAGATTGTTTTATCGGAATCTGGATCTTGACTTGTAAATCAGGCCACCTTTTCCGATAGTATGATTGATTCAGTTTGACATCTTTCCGGCCGGCTTTGTATAACATTTGTCAAATATCTATGCCTCTTCATCCATTACCTATTACTATAATGCCGATGCCGTCGTCATGATACATGCCAATATAGCCAGGATTAATTCATATGAAGAGACTTTTTTTAACTTGTTACGTACAAGCCAGGATCCGGACCCGATCTGCTACTATGTACGGGACACTGCCTAATAAATCTTGGAACGGGAGGACCGGGGAATATCATCTGTCAAAATCGAAGCTGGACAAGGAGTCGAAGTCGATCTATTTTCTTTCGCCCATGACTCTTTCCATGCCCTTTCTTGCTTTATACTCACACGTCTTCGTTTCAGCAATGCTTTCAACTCTTCTGGTGACATGATTTTACTGTCAGGAAGACTTGGAACCAAAGGGGCTCGACGATTGTGTCGCCTGCCGTATTCGAAAAAGAATTGCTCATTCAAGTTGAAAAGCTCAAGCCCACGGCTCCACCTGGGAAAGGCTTCGCCTGTAAAAATATTCTTGCGGTGAAGTTGTGTCTATTTAAAGCACGAGCAGGAGTGAACTAACTGGTTGGATGCTTGAGCTAGCTAAGAACGAGCCTGGACACCAACCTAGGTACTTGGAATAGTTTTGCGAAAAGTCTTCCGACTTCTCGTCTGCGTTGTATTAGGTATTACCCATGGTTGCTACAGTACCGACGACATGATTATAAACGAGAGATAGATCTACAAGATCATACACACAGTATGATTTAATGTTTAAGGGCCCATCCGGGCGACGAAAACCGTTGTTGGCTGTGATTTAGCCAACGATGAGGTTGTGTCGATCCTAGGCATTCGCCGAGGTCAATTAAGGCCTTTTGGTTCTTAGTAATGGGTACCTAGGCAGAACCTAGATACATGCCCAGGTAGGTAAGCAAAGAAACGGTACGCGGGTGTTGTCGATGGCAGAGCTCGTGATGACCTGATCATGGGACTCTGGTGTTGGCAATCAACTGCCGTTCGGGAAAGGCTTCGCTGTATGCGCTTTTGTTGGATTTGGGTTTCCACGAACCCTTCTGGATACGAGCATGCCAAAAATGGCATTACAGTTCTACTACGCTATGTTTCAGAAGCATGAATATTCCATTCTCATAGGTGATGTTTTTTTGTTCCTTTGGTCGCGTCTGACGCCCTCACAAGAGCGCGTCTCGGTCCGATCCAAGAGCGAAGACAGACCGTGTAGGTAAGAGGTCCTCGGGATCTTACGGACACTGTTGGGGCCGAAGTTGACCTACTTCTTGACCGCATCTTGATAGGTGAGCGTGTATTTGGAGGTTGGTAAGGCCCCCTGTCGCATTGATTGGGCTGTGTCGGTGGGCTTCCGAGGCGCGCGCTCTAAGCATAAATCACCAAAGTGCAAATACATACACCCTTACCTACCTAAGCTATTCTAACTAACAATCTTTCATCGCTCAATTATTCGTACTTAGAGAAGGTGGTCGTAAAGCGCAAAGTGCAACAATAATTGACACAAGAGAGTTCGCCCCGAATTGAACGATTGGGTAGCAAGCAAGCACACAATTCGAACAGAGGCCTCGAAGTGAGCGACCGTGCTGGGCCGGCCGGCACATTCTTCACAAACCTACCGACCTACAACCTTTGGTAAACTACCACATGCCGCATTGTACCTAGGTATGTAACATATTGTTCATTCTCATCGTGACGAAAGAGAGTATCTCGAATAGTGAGTAGGCGATCAATGACGCAAACTGAAAGGGCATCACGATCAACCCGTAGACCCAAACACGGTGAATTGACCGTGTTTGGGGTAGACCGCAGACCTTAGCCCGTGAACTAGGTGTATAGACCGAAGACCGAGGTACTCGCTACCTACCTATAATCGTTCTACTGTAACTCGGGAAGAATAACAAATTCTATGAGACGTACAAACCAAAGAAAAAGCTGTGTGTGGACCCTGTCCAGGTCAGGAATCGTTAGGCACAAATTGGAATGTGATCGCGGTCGCATAAAACGCGGCCAGTTCCCACGCGACGTGATCAGTTATCCCATTTCAGTGTGATCTGATGGTCAAAGGGGAGCCAGCATGGACTAACACACCATTTTGGGGAAACCTTACTGGCGGCTTGGCCCAAGAGGCACCACCTGTGGCTTTGCTAGAGGGTTGTAGCCCGGAATTTCTGGCTCCAGTAGCTCGTCTGAAACCAGCGGTGAGAAGGCCGCATTTCCTAAAACTAGTTTGCTCTCCATGCCGCAGAGGCGTAGACGAGTTAGATTGGTAGCAGCGCAACGAGATTGCCCCCTGATGATACGATGATACAATGATGGATTTCACCTTGAGTGTTGATCAAGGCAACAGTCGTCGGGCGAAGTAGATTGAATCTTATATGCTGGTGAACCTGGTGGCTGCTCTGCTGTAGTTAGTTATACCTACCCAATCTCCTTGCAGCTTCTCAGCTTCTCAGCTGCGCTCGAGGACTGGCTGAAGCCTCATTCTTACGCAAGTATTGCCTGCGTCGTGGAATCTTGCAGAACTAGCGTGCCAGTACGGTACTTTCTCACCCGCTTGCCACCTCGTGTGTCGTGAGAAGGCGAAAGATTTCGGCCTGGATGCACTCACTCTCTTCATACAGCTCCAACTTTGACAGTCCCGTTTCGTTTTATTCAAGGCTATCTGATTGTCGGTATCTATCGGGGACGATACTGATGTTTGCACCTTCTTTCCGGTGAGTCAACTCAGCCTCAACTAAGGATGAGCGGTGTGGCACCGACTGACCGGCATGTTTTCCGGCTTGAGTTCTATAGTAATATCTTGCATATTGACCAGTTCCTCCCATTGCATCCCAGCCAGTCATCGTGAAGGACCTAGTGCATCTGAAACGACGAAAGTGGTGCCCAACCTGATTTCAGAATAATATCCTCCACTTTGTCCTGCGTAGCTCAGAGTGGGTCTTAGCAGTTAGCTGTGTCCGAGAAAACAGAAAATGGACTGATACTTTGCTAGGTTAGCAACTGTCAACTCCGGGTTCGTGTGGCGTCGATGTGGAGTCTCGACGGCGCATCATAACGTAAACCGCCGAGATAATGCTTCGTCCGGGCAACGCGTATCAATTTTTCTTAGGCCCATGCTTCGATAGCAAACTCAGTTCGACGCGTGTATCCAAATGAGCGCAAAACTGACTTCATATTAGCTGACCGGGAGAACGGAATAGATTGCGTGGTCCCAAGCCTCAAGGCAACGGGGGACCGCAAACGATGCAGTGTAACAGCCACAATAATAGTTCTGGGGGTTTTGATTGAGGCCGTGAAGTTGTTTCTAATTGATTTTGATGACGTTGACTGCCGGCATTTTCACTAATCCAAGCAGAGGTCATTTACTCAAAGTCCCATAACTTTACAAGAAGGTCATTCTCGGTTCCGGACGCAGGGTCATGAGGTAGAAAAATCCGTTTAGGAAACATAAACTCGATCACCGGCGGCTTCTTCACCGGTTTCGACAGTTCTGCGTCGAGAAACTGGGGGGCAAGTTAACGAGACTGGTCAGGCTTGTAGATCCGTGTGGGGGGGGACATACGCTTATATATGAATGATCCAGAAAGTCCTCCATGTTGTACGATTGTTTGGTAAATTGCTCCGACATAATCTTCGCGATTGTCGAGACAGAAGGATGATAATGCGATTGTAGTTGGACAACCTCCCATAGACAACTATCAATCGCTCCAGTGATCATGGGATCTTCTTGTTTCTCGTCAAAGGGATCGTCCATTCCTTCGGCTTCCACGCTCGCCTTCTCTTCTGGAGTCCGCATGACGCGGTGGATCATGAATGTGCAGAGAGGATGTCGCTTGAACAAATTGTAGACCCATGGAATCACGGCGACAATTGCCGCCGGCGGGGCATGCAGACACAGCCTGGTCAATCTTTTTATGAAACTGGCAACAAGAGCGGCGGGAAGATGTGTCGACCCAAGGAAAATATCCAGTAGACGGAAAAACCTGGTTCGATGTTTCGAGTGTAGCAACTCAGCGTCTAATAAGGAATAAAGTTTCTGGTAGAAGGCGGGGTAATCCAAGTTCTTATGCTGAATCAGATAAAAGACGCCTGACAATGCAAGTAGAGACAACGATCCTCCGGCGTCATAGGAGTCGGTCAAGAAATCCATAAGGAGTTCTGGATCGGTAAACCAGGGAGCTATAGTCTCTGCCATAAGTTCCAATAACCGTTTCCTTTGCTGCCTATCAGGGTCAAGCCTCATCAGGGCCAACCAAGCCACCTGACATTGCTTCTTTTGGCTGTTTAGCGACAAGACGAGATCCGACTTCTTCTTGTTTAAATCGATATAGAGAGAGCCGAGGTCTTTGGCGCTTGCAGGGACATCCCGAAAGAAAGAAAGCAAAGCGAAGACATGATCAAACAATTCGCTATCCTTGGCTGAGTCTTGGCCTTCAGTAAGAATCTCGCTGCAAAGAATTAGCACAACCGTCGATACGAGACACGGGTGAGAAAACAATACCTTATCAACTTGAAAGTATAGAAGCGGACATCGGCATACACTGCCAGGTATTTCTCGCAAAACTCGCCCTGGACATCCTCAAACCCTGCACGGATAATGGCGCCGACAATATCCTTCAAGAAGTCCCTAGGGAAGGCCACTTCCTTTTTGTTGGTGACCTGTGTCTCAGTCTTTAGAAGCCGCATGGATAGCGTCAAAGCAGTGGAAGCTGATGATTCTTGACCTAATTGCGCAATAAGTAGCTTCTTGTAGTCAGAGATTCTTCCTTTGAGCCACTGGATAACAACTGCCTCTCTCTCTGACTGGCCTGGTTTACGCGACAGGCTTCCAGAGGCCATGAGCCTCAGGAATACTCTACATAAAGAGACAGTGGCAAAAAGGGCAACGTCCAGATCATCTTGCTTCTTAGCGAGCTCCAGGAGAACAGCAATATTGTTGTAATTCTTTTTTGATTGGAGTATTTCATCTTCAAGGAGTAGAATCTCGTCTTGGCGATCGTTCTCGTCTTCGCTGTCGCTACTCTCGGCTTTCGCTCGCTTGCTGGCTTTCTCGGGCACTCTATCTCGTTTTCGCTTTAAGAGCGCATCGCTAGAAACCGTGCTGGGCATTTTCATTTACAGCCTAGTGAACTTTGGTGGATTTGGTCAATCAGCTAGGTATATGAATGTGTATTCCGCCCGGTCTAAGCATTAGTTATATAATCTGCTCAATCGAACGACCAGGAGGAAAAAAAGTCAATGAGCTACAGCCTCGAGGGGCATTGGCAAGGCTGCAAGTTTAATTCAATCTCGAAATTTATTAACCATAAGCTGCCTAGACTAATCCCACTACAGAGTGCTTAGAAGGGGAATTTGGCAGCAATGACCCACTAATCACGTGCTGTTTAAACCAATAGCAGCAGCCGATTGAAGCTCATTCAAGCCGAATAAAACCTCATCCTCAGTCCCGAGAAAGCTCCAAATGCAGATTGTCTGTTGCTCTCGGCAAGCAAATTAACTTCCATCCTCGACCGCGTCGCAGCCACACCATTAATCACCTCAAAATGGCCTCCCGTCTGGCTACACGCGCCTTCGGTAAGTCTACATTTGCGCCGACCTGCTCCTGTGCTTCAATTGGCCTTCCTTCCGCGTCATTGCCGACTATGCCACATTGTTGACCTCGCTCCTCACGCTTCCATAGGGGCCGCCCGCCTACGTCCAACCATCAGCCCGCGAGCTGCTCTGCCTGCCATTACTTCCTCTTTAACGGCTTCCCGCTCAGCTTCGAACGTACCAACGCAGGAGCCCAAGGCGAAGGCTCAGTCTATCATTGACTCGCTACCCGGCAACTCCCTCATCTCCAAAACCGCTATCCTGTCGTCCGCCGCCGGTCTTTCCGTCTACGCCATTAGCAGCGAGTACTACGTCGTCAACGAGGAAACTGTTGTCGCCTTCTGCCTGCTTAGTGTATGGGGTGCTCTGATCAAGTATGGTGGTCCCATGTACTCGGAGTGGGCCGAGGCCCAAACCGAGAAGATCAAGAATATTTTGAACGCCGCTCGCGCCGACCACACCCAGGCCGTCAAGAACCGGATTGAGAATGTTCAGCAGATGAGTGGTGTTGTTGACGTCACCAAGGCCCTGTTCGAGGTTTCGAAGGTAATTTGGCCCCAACGAGGGCTATACCCGGATAGAATACGAGGCTGACTGGAAATGTGTAGGAAACCGCCAAGCTCGAGGCTCAGGCCTATGAGCTTGATCAGAAGGCCGCTTTGGCTGCCGAGGCCAAGTCCGTATTAGATTCGTGGGTACGATATGAGGGTCAGGTTAAGCAGCGCCAGCAGAGGGAGCTAGCTGAGAGTGTTATCGCCAAGGTAAAGAAGGAGTTAGAAAACCCCAAGGCACTACAGCAGATCCTGCAACAGAGCGTTGCCGATGTGGAGAGTGAGTCTTACCGGAGTACCATTTTCAATATTCGTTTGCTAATCTATTAAACTATAGGAATTGTCTCGTCGAAGGCCCAATAGACTCGGAATAATTGATATACTCCCTAACGCAACGAAAGATTTCCTTTGTTTCCCACCCTGTGTCTATAGAACACCCTGTGCATTAGTCAAGAGAACCTTTCAACATTACGCGTGTTACTACCATCTAATTAATCCGTCGTCTGGCCGTTGCAGTGTGGGCGCAGCAGAGGTCATGAACAAGGTTTTTTGAAGTGTAGACGATCCAACTTCCTGCAGCGCTCACTATGCGTCTTGGGGGCTCAACCCTACGTAACGGGTTGCCTGTGTGATTTATTGGAAATACCCATTCTAGAGGGCTTGACATCAATATGCTGGCATACGTCTTTCCTGATTTGCCTCGATGGCGCTTATCATACATGATAACAGCTCGAGGAAACCGGATCCCGAAAATTTTAACTGCCTTGACAATTCCATCTTTCCAACAGTCCAACCGCCCATTCCTGAAATTTGCGGTCGCTCTCTGGCACGAGGCCATTACTCGTGTGCAAGATCTCCGCGATTGCGGCGATTGCTTCGGACGGTAATGCTATATCTTGCACATTTGAAGTCATGGAATCTAGCATCTTATCCGCCTCCTCCTGAGTGACTGTTCTGTAAAATACCTTTACGGCATTTACTGATTGTGGACTCGACTCGGTTGACGAGAATGTAATGTTGGCATTGAATACCCAGATATTAAGCAAACCGGGCAATTTGCTTGATTTCTGACTGCCTCGGACCTTTATCGGAACGAGAATGGACTTGGAACACCCGGATCGAGCCACGGTTGCCAAAAGTATCGCACAGACACACTGAGCAAGCGATGGTGAAGGCTCTGGAGTACCTTGGTTTTGCTCTTTGACAGAGACTTGCCATTTGAATAGCGAGATTGACGATCCGTCGTCGTTTCGGATACCTATCTCCTTTTTGCAAGAGCTACAATGCAGGATATCCGACAACAACGGCGCTGCATTCTTGCTTTCATTGCTGGCCATGTCGGTATCTGTCTCTCCTGGTGTCGTTATCTAGATTTGTTGCATCAGCGACGTGTGCAACGAAGAACAGCTGGTGGTTGCTGTGCAAGGTTTGGAAGCGCTAGCATTTAACTAATGATAACTCTTTATATATACATATGTACCTCTGTATAATCCCAAGACTTCCACATCCAAGGAAACTCTCAGTGAAGACAGAGGCGCCTTCCAAGCATCCGGTGTCGGCCCCAGAGTCATAGACACGGGTTCAACAAACCGGGCGCCATGATAGGAAGCGCATCGTTCGGTCTAGGGTATGAGTATCGATGACCAGCCCATTGAAAGCGAAATTGCTAGTCTGGCCACCTTCTATATATACCCGGAGGAAGGAAGCAAAGGACTAATACTACCTCTGTATCTGAAAAGAAAAACTTACCGAAGACTCGAGCACGTCAGACTCTGCCAGGAGGAACGATGCTAGGTCGACAAAGCCGACCCCGGGCTGGGCCGCTACTCCCGAGCTTGCTCCATACCCGCGATGTGTAAGGTGTTGCTCTTCCTTGCTGTGCTTGTGGTCGTGTGGTTTGTGGCAGTGCCAGAATTCCATCATCTCGGCCCAATTCTGGCTCGGCAAATCTTTCCATACCTTGAGGACGTCGGGGCCAACAACAGTGGACCCGCACGCCCTACAAACTACGGCCGAGCCTTGTTTAAGGTCTCTAGCGGACCACGGAGCAGATTCTTCGGGTGCTGAATTCACGCGACTACTCTGCGGCGGCGCAGTAAGTGGCAACCTCCATGATAGCTTAACGCTTCCTGATCTTTGGACGGGCAATCGCGAGCACGGCACTACGAGCCCCGGTAGCCGAAGTAACTGTCGTAAACCATCGTGGATGACAGTTAAAACTCTACCATCCGCAGCAATTGTGGCTTCAGTGGTCGCAGAGACTGACGATGGCAGAGTGCATCCAATAGACACTTGCCTGATATTGGGAAGAAGCTCCGCGTATATATGGATGTGTTGGGGCGCCGGCATGTTAACTTTTAAGAAATAGGTGATTAAAGGTTCGGCTGACACTGGCAGTAAATAAAATATCCAAACAGAATGATGTAGTTCGGGCTTCGAGTAAAGCATTGCCCCGCTTTTATTCCTGTTTATGTTGTAAACCTTCCAGGATATATACTGCTTATCACATACTTATCTATGTACTGTATCTACTTAGGTACATAATCTGGGGTACAGATAGAATGGAGTTTCTGATCAGTTCAAAGACTCGATTGGTTCCATCACAAAGTTGTCAACAACCAATTAATATGCTGAAGAAAAAGCAAATCAAAAAGTCGGTCTGATTTATTGCGTTCCTAGCCGCCTGTACAGCATATATGGATGGGTATCTGAAGGCGACTCTAAATTAGCTGCCTACCCCAGCAACATGCTCCTGCCCAAAATATCCTCCTTTCATCCATCATAGACAGGTACTCCAAGTTACATCACATCTAACTTCTCCGCAATTTACCACTCCAGCAATTCTGGAAACATAGCTCGATATGGCCTCAATTCTGTCGTACCTACCGGTCGTGAGCCGATTTGTCGGTAACAACGAACAGTTTCGCTCGATTGACCTCCCTCCAGTCGAGGTTCATAATGTAGAGACGGCACCAGAGAAGCGTCCCCGGACCTTGAAACATCTTCTGCGAGCAAACCACGTCAACCACTCCATTCTCTTTCATAACTTACAATATCACAATCACATGCCACATGCCTTATGCTCGGCCTATCTTCTCGGTGCCTCTGACACACAGTTGCACAAAATCTATGATGTTGAGTCGGAGGAACTAGAGCCATGGAAGCCGTCCCCCGCAGAGGTCACCAAGGGTGACTGGCGAGATTTCCTAGGAGACAAGAGATATCAACGTGCCTACGTTGACTTCTTTGAAGATGCCTTGGCGATGAGGCATAGTTATGATTGGAAGAAGGTGGTGGAGGAGTACGTGTTTGGTGGGAAAGAGCCGCTGGTGAACTCCATCCTTATATGTGGTCGTATGTTCCCCCCTTCGACCAATGGGCTATCAATCTCCACTGACATTCACAGTTGGGCACCCTATTATCCATCTCGGATATGCCTATGAGATGAACAACAAGGAAGTCGCCATGGAGGCCCTGGCGATGGCTACCACACAATATAGCTTCCACCACAAGTACCTGGATGACCCATCCTACACTAAGCCCTCGCCGTTCAAGTCATCAAGCCCACAGGAGCTGCTCGAGAGGATGGCACATGATGGGCGATTCAACCGTCTCTTCGAGACACCAGGCTATCATAACTTGCGTCTCCTATTTGAGGAGCACGAGGACATTGTGCTAGAATACTGGAACGCTTGGTCTCTTGATGACCCGAAGAAGCAGTTTCAAGAGTCCCAGGAGGCGGCAGTGTCCCTTCTCGTGAATACTGTGCCCCCAGGGACACACTCGTACAACTTTTACGTTGTTCATGTTCTCACAACTAGCCATGCCGTGCGTATCCTTCTTCCAGTAATCCCGGACAAGTTTCATGTTAGCTTGGTACGGCAGTGGTGGCTCTTCGCAATCGCAGTTTATGCCATCGTCCAATGCCCAAAGATTGATCCCGACTACATCAGACCTGGCGATGTAGCTGGAAAGCAATGGGACTATGTGATAGATAAGGCTTTGAATGGTGCATACTCAGCGGACGCCCACTTCATTAAAGGTTTGAATACTCTTGTTGTTATCACCGAAGTTGAGTTTTGGACTGATATTTCCTAGCTGTACGAGCGATCAAAGAGGCCGCAGCGACGTGGGGGGATGTACATGAACACTATCTAGCGGCCGCTGTCCGATTTGTAGACGACTTCGAAGGCTGGGTCAACGAGTTTTAAGTTCATGTCGAAAAACAGCTTCAAAAGGGATTGGACTTGCAAATCGCACAGCTGCTGTATAGTTTGAAATACCCATCCCTATATAGCACAAAGCTCTGTGGTTGTCATTATGACAACATACCTGAAAGTAAATACTGAATTGGGAGGTAAGTAAAGAGACCCGGATTCTTCTTGTAGGTGACGGTTCCGGAGATTCATCGCAAATCAAGACTGAGCTTGTCGATAAGCTTGAACCGAATTTTTACGAATATATGATTACATGTTGAAAGGCTAAATCCATTTTTCTTTGCTAAGAAGAGATACTATTTTGTCTTGTTATGTATAAGATAAAAATATGTGTAACCTCCCTGAGACTCTGTCTCAATTGCAATTTGCACCGGAGCACATGCGACAAGTAGTTGAGTACCTCTAGTACAGATTATAGATAGGAAGTCCAATATAGTCGACATTGTTTAATGGATCACCTGACGGCGCGCATAGAAGTTCCAGTAGCGGACGCGCCCTAATCCCACTCTAATCACGGGCCCCAGTTAAACCACACTTGCTCATTCAGCCCTGTACGTCAGGTCCTCTTGTACTATAATTTCATAACATTGAAGAGATGAAGCACTCCAACACAAATTATTAACCCAAAGGTGTATTGGCTTGTATATTCCATATCATACTAATTGATGTAAATCGCCATAAGATACTAGCTATGTATTAAGTTAAACTCTGGACGATTGTTACCGATGCCGCTCCGGCCTCGACTACGATCTCGCCATGGCGCCGCCTCCAAAGCGCCGGAAACGAAATGTAGTGAACACATCGGACGATGAAGCAGACCCAAAACCGTCGGTCAATACACTGACCAACTATCTGGTCCCCTCTCCTGAAACGAAAAACTCATCTCAAACGATTGTATCTCGAGCTGCCCTAGTATCGCCGAGCCCAACCCGAAAGTCATCCTGCCTAGTTTCTAGCCAACCCCCCAAGCCTACTCTAAAGCCGCTGCCATCTTATCCCCTAAATAGCCCAATTGCAAAGTCTACAACAAGGAGCCCAAGCACAAGCCCAGAAAAGAGCAGGACTCGACGATTAACACGAGGCAAATCCGACGAGAAAGGGAAGTCTGCCGATCTGAAGACATTGTTCTCGAAGCAGGCCGATCGGGCTGCCACACGACCGCCTGTCAAGTTAGACGACATAATAAGCGATCCGATATCCGACGATGACGATGTGGGAGAGCATAGAGCCGCAACGGCTAGCCATGTCGGCTTGGCTGCTCGCAAGCGACTCAGGGATTTCAACAATAACAGCAGCCATAGCTTCACAGCAGTTCCTTCCAGTCAGAAGTTTCTGCGCCCGTCTTTGCCTGCGCAGGAACATGCTGCTGGTGACGAACAGAGGCCATGGTCTGAGAGGTTTGCTCCTGTGAACTTGGAGGAGCTTGCGGTTCACAAGAAGAAAGTTGCAGATGTGGGAAAGTGGCTGGAGGATGTCATGGCTGGCCGAATCCGTCAGCGGTTACTCATTCTCAAAGGGGCTGCGGGAACAGGCAAAACAACCACGCTTCGACTCCTTGCGAAGAAAATGAACTGTGAATTACTTGAATGGCGGAACCCTACATCATCATTCGGCGGTCCCCAAGGACCCCAGTCCATTTCGGCCCAGTTTGAGGAATTTCTAGGAAGAGGAGGGAAGTTTTCTCAACTAGACACTGGTCTAGAAGATGCAACCTCGAAGAGTAACACTGCTGATGATTTTACGCCAAAGATCATGGTCATCGAAGAGTTCCCCAATACATTTGCTCGCTCATCTACAGCGATGACTTCGTTCCGAAAGGCCGTTCTACAGTTCTTGGTCATGAATACACCGTCACTCTCTCTCTTCGCACAACAATCTTTCAAGGGTCCCATCACGCCGCTTGTGATGATCATATCCGAGACTTTGCTGACGACCACTTCCGCATCTGCCGACAGTTTCACGACCCATCGATTGTTGGGCCCCGAAATCACCCGCCATCCTGGAACCTTTATCATTGAGTTCAATGCCATTGCACCGACACTTCTCGCCTCTGCCCTTGAGTTGATTGTTCGGAAAGAAGCTAAGAAATCTGGTCGACGGCGGACGCCAGGGCCACTCGTGCTCAAGAAACTAGGAGAAATCGGTGACATCCGAAGTGCCATCTCTTCTCTCCAATTCCTCTGCTTGAAAGGCGACAAGGAGGCCGATTGGGGATCTCAGGTCAATTTTGGTAAACCAAAGCGATCTGTCAAGGGCTCAATCTCCATGACTCAAAGCGAGGTAGAATCTCTACAACTTGTCTCCCAGCGAGAGGCAAGCTTAGGGATATTCCATGCAGTTGGAAAAGTCATGTACAACAAGAGAGAGGACGCCCCAATAGATCCTCAGTCTGCAGAGGGAAGAGCCGAGCTACTACCTGACTACAGAGCTTCCTGTTCCCGACCAAAGAGGTCTGAGGTTTCTGTCGACAGCCTGATGGACGAAACCGGAACCGATACCCATACATTTATTTCTGCCCTTCATGAAAACTTCGTCCTATCATGCGAGCCTAGCAGCCAGGCTGATCCGAGCTCGTTCCTGGACTACATGGGAGGATGTATAGAATATCTATCTGAAAGTGACCTCCTGTGTCCTTCATGGGACATATTCTTTGGCGGCGGTCGACTCGGAGCATCAGGTTTCTCTAGCCGCGATTCAACCAGTCACGTGCTCCGGCAGGAAGAGATTGCTTTTCAAGTCGCCTCGCGCGGGTTGCTTTTCTCCCTTCCTAGCCCCGTCAAAAGGATAGCAACTGGACCTAGGCGAAATGGTGGCGATGCATTCAAGATGTTCTACCCTACGAGTCTCAAGCTATGGCGAGAGAAAGAAGAACTGGAGGGCCTAGTCGATCATTGGTCAACTGTGCTATTGAAGGGTGGTGACGCCGAACATGAGGTAATCGACGGTGCATCTGCATTTCGGCGACCTAAACCTGCCACGTCTTCCGCCTGGCTCAGTGGTCAGAGCCCACAGCGTAATTCGGCTCCTGCCAAGCAGTCGGAACAGACCCAGAACAGAGCAACTGCATTGTTATCACTAGGCAGTTCTGCACGACGTGAAATGTTACTTGAAAGGCTACCCTATATGACACACATTGCCCATCGCCGCAGGACATCAACGTCTATTGCACGCCTAAAAGACCTGGAAAAGGTGGTTTCATTCTCAGGCATCGGCACGGCCGTTGATGAAGATGCGGTGGACGCTGAGGACGACACTGGCCTGAGAACCGGAGAAGCCTGGGCCACGGACAAGCCGACCGAAGAGGCCTCACCCCGGAAGAAGAGTCTTGGCTTCCGCCAGGGCAGCCATGGCGGTACCACTTTAGCTTCTTTGCAGGTACAAAAACTCGTCCTAAGTGACGATGATATAGAGGACGACTAATAAGTACCCGATTGAGTGGTGAGGCTAATTAATCGGGGATCTATTTATGAAATATGAAATCCCGAGTCTGTTAATAAGAGAAGGAACGAACTAAATACTACTAGTGCAATGGCTATAGGTACATCACGAATGGTCGGCGAGGGATAAAAGCCAGGTGTTTGGCGTTTAAGTGATTGGTCTGTAAGCATTATACCTCTTAGAGGAAGTTAATATTTCTAAAATAAAGACTAGAGGAGATCACAGCCTATTATGAGAAGGAATGCTTCACCAGTGTCAACCGACGAATCTCACATCTCGGATGAATACTCTTTTCAAGCGTCTCCCGTGCTTTTTTTTACTTCAGGTCCCGCCTGCTTCAACTCCGCATCTCCGATGGACGTATCACGTAAGGAGCCCCAAGGTCTTACAAAGATGATTTAAGACGGGCTAGGTTTGTTAGCAACAAGGGTTACAGCGAGTGTTGCAGCGAAAAGTTGAGGCTCTCGACCGTATAGATCGTATTCCTCGCATCTCTCTCCGGAAAGCGATGAGTCTAGGCTAGCGCATATGTGTGGCGCTACAACAAGGACCCCATCCAATCACTCCGTGGTCCACCAACGGATTTGGCAGGGGACAACATGGTATGCTAATATGGGAATGGGAGAAAGAGGCACCTGTCTCTCTCCATTCCTTAGACCCTTTTCTCGATGAGGTGCACTCTCCTGCAGGATCTTGCTCGGTACTAGAATACATACATAGGTGCCCATGGTAGGTACTTATTGGTCGGTCGATCTAACGTACCGTATGCCTTTTCCGACATACGAAATGCGAGGTGTTGAAATATTTGGTAGGTACTTAGGATTGGGGGCTGTATAATATCTATCTATCTAAACACTCGTCTTAACAGGTGTGTCGATAGTTACTCCAGATATGTGTGAGTGCGCTCCCACTGTCTGATAGACTCAACTGATCGACACGTAAGTCGAGGGGGACCACACATCTCGGCTCTATCTGACTACGTGCATAGGATCTATGGCTGCCTCACTTGGACGCATCTATCATTAACCCTACCCATCGTATGTGGAGGCACCATCTCTACCTGCACGGCGCTCTTCGTTTGATACTCCCAGACTATATACATACATACATACATGCATACATACATATATCCATACCCCTAGGCTGTTACGATCAATATTGCGGACGACTTGGCACCCGTCTTACCGAGGATATACCTATTTATTTACTTACTATGTACAATGTAACTATAGTTCGAGTGAGTGACTTATTCATCGTATGCACGATGCGAGCATGGTGATCAATCCCGCTGCGCCGTAGGGTGTCCACGGCAATGGGATTTTGTCTTCGCCGACTGCTACGGTATGCTTTCGTCTCGAAATCCGCGTTCTCTACCTTGGAATGCAGCTTAGCTCTTCATTCTGCTTTGTATTTTATCAAAATAGTAAACTCGACACCCCATGTGGTCCGACACGAGGTATACATAGTCAACTAGGCTGCAGGTGCATGCATGTTGTTACATACACCACCTAGCCTACTATACTTGCTTGTTCCTTTCCCGGTGCCAAACTTGTATAGCGAGACATACGACTTATACAGACTCTCCTATACGCGTTAGATACGCTCAAAGTATCATATCATATGATACTTTTTGCTCTGCAGATTTTCCGTTCTCGCACACCGACAGAGTCTATGTCGTATTGCTTTGGTATTTATTAAACCTTACGCAGCTACTCTGCCCGATCCGAAAACCCTACCATTAGTTTCCTTCCTATTGGGACAACACGTCCATCTACTGTTACGAGTGATAACCACACCCTCGACTACTTGCTCGTGAAGCGTCTTGTCTCTTTCACAGGCAGCTTGCTTCCGCCGCAAGCCTTCAACCATCATGAGCTCTAACTGGAGTCAGTACGTCCTTGGGCCTCCCTCACAATACGAGGGATTCTCGGATATGATGTTTGAGTTGGAGATGGACGTCGACCCCAAGGCCCAACACATCTCACTAAACAGGCAGAGTACAGCTCACGAGGAAGCCTTTGAACACATACCCTCCGAGTCATGCGCTTCATCACCTACTATACTCTCCTCCCCATCTTCAGGCCCGTTATCGTCGTTTTCCGAAGGCGGATACATAAAAGTATCACGTAAGGACGATAACATAGCCTCAGTCAAGGTCTTACCAAGCACAGACAACACCACCACTACCACACAAGGCACATCAGAATTCCGTCAATGCCGATGTCAATATCAATGTCAACACCGAGCGTCGAGCAGAAACGTAGCGGATAAGGAAAGGGGGGAAACAGCGTCATCGATGCTCCCAGCATCAGTTCTCCCTGAATTAGTTCTCCCAGCAACAGTGACGCCTGACCTGACGTCAACGACTCACATGACACGCCCTAGTGGCGTCCACTCGAGTTCGACAGGAGAGAATAGTATTGGCACCAGAGGAGAATCCGCACCCGAGCGGCCGGCAACGCCCCGGACCCGAAGGTTCCAAGACGGCCTCCTCGCTATGCTATCGCTCATCCCGCTCGATCGGTACCCGTCCGAGGGGCTAGATACGGATGTGGATGACGATGATGACGACGATTACGATGACGACGATGATGCAGCAGCAACAGCAGTAGCAGAGAGTGAGATCCACGGAGCTGCTACTGGTGAAGGCAGGGACGATCACAGATCCGGATATAACCCCAAGTCTAAGTCTGGAGACTGGTATTCGCCCGATGAGGAGGAGGGCGACGACGATCAAGATACATATGAATACGGGTTAGGTATAAATATGAGCAGCAGCATACGTATAAGGATAGGGATGGGTATTATGATGAGTGTGGCCTCCAAATCTCGCCCTTGAACCCGTATCGCCTCGCTTTGACAGTCCCGGAGTGGCAACGGAGGGAACGGATCGAACGGATCGAACGCCAACGCCAACGCCGCTTAAGAGATAATCGCCGGCATATTTTCCCTTGTCGATTTAGTATTTTTGATTTATAGGATAAGACAAGGTCATTGTGCCTTCTTTCCTTCCTTCCTTACCTTACTGTACGAAAGGAAGAACACTACAGGTCTATAGGAATGAATGAATGTTGGTAGTTCCAGGGACCGACGCAAAGTCATGAGCTAAACAGTCGCCGACTTTCTTGGTAATCTGGTTTGGAGAATCGCTTGTTTAACCAACTCGAACTAAGAGAAAAACATGCATACTTGTGACAACCTCGTTCCCGTCTCGTTATCTTTCCAGCCCGTGCCCGTGGTGTAAGTCTCATTGTACGCATATCATTGATAGCCGGGGTAATAATAATAAGGTAAGCATTGATATTATCGCTTTTTAAGCTCCCACATAGTACTGTTAGAAAATCGAACCTAACCACCTGGGTTAGCTGAAACCATCCCAGTATATCTTGGTCAGGGTCAATACGGGCTGCCTCAATGCAACGCACCATGACGAACTCTTATCGGTGTTCCCGTCAATTTTCGACTCTATCGCTTCCAACGCGTGCCTGGAGCTGAACGAGAACGGGAACGGGAACGGGAGGGTGTACCTGCCACTTATTGCATGCATGTATGTATTGATGTATGCTCCGGTTCTGAAGTCCTCTATTCCTGCACCCGTCCCTACCCAAGTACTTAGTGATAGGAATAGCAGTAGTAGGAGAAGAAGAAGAAAAGCACACACCTAAGTATCCTTAGAGCCGAGGACGAGGTAACTTCTATCTGTCTGCAACGCTGTCAACTGCCTTTGGTGCCGCGGTAGGTAGTACTAGATCGCAATAGTTTCCTGTTTTCCCGGAGGTTCATGTGTTACAAAATGATATCAGGTTTGTTTGTGGGCAAGCGCTTTCACTATTTGCATCCTAACCTAGGTACGCCCAAGTAGGGCGAACAAAGAATGAGGCATCCCTTTGTAGCAGCAAAACATCCAGTTGGTTCTTACATGTACTTTTCGTTCTATTATATTGACTGATAGTATGGGCTTTGCTTCTTTATTAAATAGATTAAATACGCAGTCCAAGAAAAACAACGTGGCAAAACACATTGAAGTCATCCTTACCTCATCCCAATCTGCCAAAGCATACCTACCTACTTACCTACACACCTTTACGCATAGATTGAACTCTTATACGTGCACTGCTTCCTCAGCACACAAATAAAAACCTCCGCCCACATTAAGACGACCTACCTACATATACGAGAAAACCCCAACAGCTTAATAACATTACACCCCGGTCAAAAGAGAAATGTGCCAGCAACACGACTTCTTCTATATGTGCGGCTGTCGAGTCGTCGATCCGATTACCAAGGCATGGCTCTTCGAGATCGGCCCGTGCAGGATAGCCCGGAGCCGGGGACGCCACTGCCGCAAGATCGAGATGGGTCTCCCGCGATGGAAGCAGGGTGTCTACTGTGATGACCCTGATTGCCCTGCCTACGAGTGAGAATGAGAGAAAAAATGGTGCGTTGCCATGCATGGATACATGCGTAGTAAGTACCTATGATGCTCCCCTACCTGCCTAAGTATTCACCTAGGTCCAGTCTGGGTCAGTTGATAGATCAGAAATGTCTTTACTAACTGACTGGCTAATGAATAGGGTCGTATAATTAATAAGAGGAGATAGGCGGCTGGATTTTATTATGAGAACATGAATTTTCTATATCTATTCGGACCCGGCGTTTTGGTGGGGAGTTGATTGTGAGGAAAACGATGGTCTTGACGGTTTCTCAGTATGTGGGTGTTTGGAACTATTGGTTTGTTGACCAAGTACGTTGGGAGCATACCTTGGTTGGGCATCGATCTGGATTGCATTGCGGGAAGCAACAGCATGTTGTAGGACAAAGGATATTTATTAGGTTCACTAGGTTAGCGCTCTCATACCATGGCCCAAGACAAGAGTGATAAGCAGCCGTGGTGATCATGGGGTAGTCTCGTGAAAGTAAATATTCTGACATCTGATCTTCTCTGTTATGGCATATGGCATATCAACTGAGTCGGTGCAAGCTATGTCTCCTGGTAGTATCAAGGCGGTAGAGAGTCGGTACCGTATATGGCCGTCTTCATTAATGATATTACCCTCAGCAGCATCACATAGTACTAGGTTGAACCGGTAGTTCGGAATTTCCCAGTTCCTTTGGCCCGCTTTGAAGTCAGAGCAAGATAATCCGGCATCCGACAAATGTCAATAACGCCGGTCCGTTTTCATTGATCGTGGCACCAGCACCCGCATCGGTGTCTATTCGAATAATCATGATGCGCTGCACCGCGCCTTGCCAGTAACATTCTGCAGACACAACACAACAGGCGGCGGTGCGGGATAACATCGTAGCAGGACCTCGCGAACTAAGTAGATCTCGAGCGATCTGATGCAGCAAGAAGGAGTGTTCGGATTACGCGTGCCTGGAAGACAAATATAGGACAGGGCAGGACCCGTGTATACTTATCCCTGCAGTCGTGACTGGCACTTCATCGACAAGCAGCACCGGTACCGATGGATTAATCAGCGGGAGCTCGGTAAAAGAGGTACTAGCGAGTTCTATGTTGTGCCATGCGCCTACTAGATATGTCGCAGGTGGAGGACACGACAGTGATCCGAATCAGGGAACAGCCACGAGGTAACGGACCAGTTAAAGATTACTAACGATAATCATCAAGTCCTCTATTGGTAAAAAGGGGGTATCAATGTTCGAAACGTTTTACCTTGCTTTAACCTTCCTAATGACAACCTTAGTCTCGTCTAGTTCCCAACCTACGCCATCTTCCGCAGTAAGCCGGGCCCATGAAGAGTCGGCACAAGTCTCCAAATATGACAAATCGACAGTAAGATAGGTTCGGCTAAAGCACTTCAGTAAGTGCCTTCGCATAGCTTCGTCTGCGTATTCCAGTAATTTTGCCCGGTGTCCATCTACCCTCTGCTTCAAGCGCTTGAATTCGACATAGTTGTCGTGGACAAGCGCGTCTAGTACGGCATCGACCTTGGCGTCTTTCAGACGGTATCGATGACGGAGTTCAAATGCTTCCCCCAAATTGTTTCGTCTACAGGCCGTGTCCAGCACCAGATAGGATGTCACCTCGTTCAGCTCGACCGTGGTCATGGGATGGAGGGGTTGTATCTGGCGCAATAGGTGGAGTATAGCGGGGTGATAAGACTCGTAGTGCTTGACCAATATACATAAACGGATGCAAAAGAGGTATGCTTGGATGGCAAAGTCGTCGGTCCGTTTCGAGGCTACAATGCCCTCCCGCAGCTTCCTAAGCGCTGAGAGTACGTCCGACAATGCCTTTGAATTCTCGGGCTTCTCCGTCTTAGAAGAGGGGAGTTTTACGCTTTTTGGTATGGGCTGGCTAGGGATACTGCTAGAGGGGTTCGAACGAGCATTATCATTAGGGGATGAGAGCTCGAGAGAGGCAAATCGGCGCAGAAGCTCGTCGCGTTCGCCAGCATCGGAGCAGAAGGTCATGTATCGCTCGACGATCTTTGTATAGTATCGTTCTTGCGTTTTGAAATCGAGCAGCCTTCACAATACAGTGGTCAGACATGTACACGGACAGCGCTTCTTATTTTTCACCTTCTTGCCTCTCCTTTACAATGAGGGAGGACAATAAGATAAGTGGAACAATCAACAAGCCTACCTATTATCGCCTTTCGAGGGCAGTCCCATCGACTCGAGAGGATCGAGTTCAACGGGCTTCAATCGACTCCATGGCGCAGTAGGTGCTCTGCCGCCTCGAGCGCCACCGCGTCCACGCATTGTCAAGTCATGTCAGTTAGAAAGAGGAACGTGGAAGTACATGCTTTGCATGTACATAGAAAGTTGACGAGACGATAAATAGCATTTGTCATGTTACAGGTGTCCATAGTGTAATAGAGGCACTGATGTAGTAGCAACCCCACATTATCATTAGTGGGGTAAGTAATATGTAACACAATATCCAATGTATTCATGTACCGCATTAAAATGAAGTTAGTGGTTAAGTTTCTTCAACATCCGAAAAAAAAAAGGGAGAGGAAGTCTACCTACACCGGTCTACAGCATTTGCAAGTAACTACGCTCTAGAAAATATTGTATACGCGTTGCTCAGTTCTCAATACGCCAAGAATGCTCCCTATCTCTCGACGAACGTCGTCCATTAGAGTTTCAAATAGATCAATTAGGAACAAGACTTTAACAATGATGCGAAATGGACCTACCGGCTCCCTCAGTCACTTTACATTCAACACCCGTCCCAGTATTTGAATGGCAAGAGGTCATGGGCCTCATCCTTATGGACACTAGGAAGGAACGCCGCGTCCTTCTCTGAGGCCATAATCGTAAGTCCAAGGTAAGTGAGACAAAGAACTGACAACTCGCAAGTAAATCATATACCCCCTCCGGAAGCGGTAAGTGTCTAGTCCATAAGGCAATAAACAAAAGGCTTGTTTTGTCTAGTACTTTGTGTCGTGAAATCCACGATAGGTCTTGCAGACTCTGGGCTGTGACATGCATCAATATCAGTTCAAACAACAGAACAAGATTGGGTAATACCTGGGATTAAGACACTCACGGAAGCTTCAGACTCATAGAGCCGTCATAACGCCATAGGTGACTAGAATTATGGCTGATCGTGGACGTCGGCCGGGTACTGAACGCACTCGGGCGACACTACGAAGACCGGGGGTTCGATATACAGGTGCAGGAAGGATACGCTCGAGTCCGCGAATTAGAGACCGGGAGATACGAGACGATGCCTCATCTTTATCCCAAGAAGATATAAGGGATTACTCAAGGCGTAGATCGCCGTCACAACGGTCCATCATAGCGAGGTTGGCTCGAGCGCCAGTTGAGCGCGTCAGCATGTCGATGAATGTGATTGATGAGGAGGACGAGCTCGAGATTGACCCTCACGACACCGACGATCCGCCTCGGAGACCTGGCCTTAGGCGCACAACAATGGGGTTTGAGCTCGAGTTCTTACTTGCCGTCGCCCCGGCTGGCGGTGGGCCGGACCCTCATCCAGGGGACGGGCGATGGCTATGTCCAGCTCTCGACAACATAGACATGAATTCCTCCCTATACGAGTATACAGTTTGCAATAGAATCATAGATGAGCTCCGGAGTAGGAATATGGCCGCCAGGAAAAAGTATAACGAGTGTGTGTTGATGGCTCCTCTTGCGTTCCTCCCTTTCAGATTATATTTTGTCGGCTCAGGATAGCGTACTTATCTTCCAAGCATATACTATACAATACTGACTTCCATACTAGCCTTTTTAATTACTGACCCGCATCCCTGTGAATGGTGGGACAGCTTAGAATACAACGCACCCAACAGAAATGACGCTTTAATCCAAAGTTGGAGCGGCACTTATACCTGGGAGTAAGTAGCCCCTAGGTTTCATATTGGGCCCTCCGTTCCCCCATTCTTTCTAATAGAAGCAGACATGGTGAGGACACGTCTTTATGCAAAAATCCTATGTTGCGTGTAGCCCCGGGGAGTAAGAGTGAGTTTGGACAGTAGCAGGAGAGTATAAATCTAATTACGATAGGATCTAGTGGAACGCAAACGAATGATGCGAATGCACAACGAGCTGTAGATAGTTTGAAAAGGCAGTTCAGGGACTACCATGTTGCCAACAACCTCGAGTTCCATTTGACGAGACATAAAGCTATCGAGTATATTCGAGACAACGTCATACGATTCTGCGTTCTTGGTGTCGTCCCAGTGGGCCAGCGTGACAGGATCGCGACACTATGGCACCAACAAATGGCTAAATATATAAGCGAACGAAGAGAGGCTTACTACTCTGCAAGCCAGTACGAAAGGGATGCCAGGTGCGTTGCAGCCCCTGGTACTTCTGACAAGTATAGGGCGTGGACGGTCATGGATGACCATACTGTCATGGAAAACATTCCCGAAGCCAGGGAGTACGCTCATGCACGCATCCCGAACAGTGACCGGGACGGGCCAGCTCTGTACAAATGGTGGGGGCCGGAGGTCATTTCTCCCGTCTTGGACTACGACGACCCGGAGACGCTCGAGTCGCTGCGCAAAGTCTGTGGAACTCTCCGAGATCGCTTAAGGGTACACAAGCCAATGGCCCAAGTTTCGTTTGACGTTCATGTTCACATAGGACAAGAGCACGGCTGGACACTGCTGCAGATGAAAAAGTTCGCGACCCTCTGGCATCTCATAGAGAACGACCTATACACTCTACATCGGAGGGGCCAGAGGGATGCGCCATGGGTTGGTCCGCTCGCCACCGAAAGTCGTCTAGCGTATGAAGTAATAAAGAACGAACATATAGAACGGAGCGTGGTAGCCACGACCCCCGAGCCGATGCGATCAGCCTATGCGATTCAAATGGCGCACCACATGCCCAGGGTAGCCCGTCCAGACCAGCGAGCGTTTTTCCACAACATCTGGCAATACGCGCGGTTAACCGACCTCAGTGAGGCCCTAGCGTTAAAGGAACGGAAGGGATCTCTCTGCTGGTATCTCACTGGGAGAAAACTGACCCCCGAACCGACAACAGAGTACAGGCAAACCATGGAATTCAGGATGATGCAAGGCACGATGGACGCTCAGCATATCTGGAGATGGGCGTCCATATGCGAGCGTCTGGTCGTCTTTTGCCGCGACTCGTCTGCCGCCGTCTTCAAAAGCGCTATTCAAGATATCATGGACGGCAAACTTCCTGAATTGGGCTTTAGCCGCGAAGACCTGGCATGGTTCGCAGCTCGACAGACTGACGACGGCTACTTTGAATACCCCGACCGCAACCATGTTGAATGGAGCCAGGTTTTCATGGTTCCTGGATTTGGCGCCACGCACGGATGATGGCGTGACTGTTGTAGATAAACATGGAGGCGCTGTATCTGCTCACTTCAGGAGGCGTCGATACCCGAAAACTCTTCTTTTGTATTGTTAATTTCTCGACAACAGTAGAAACTTTGCTAAGCGTTTGATGATTACGCTTCTCTATAGGCTTGTCATCGCTTCCTCTAAGTGCTATTTCATAACAAACAAAGATATAATCGTGGTTGAGATATCTGTTTATATAAAGTGTTACACCCGGTAACTGTCGCTGCCTGTATGCTTCAACAAGGTAGGACTGGTATAGTAGATCACACTTACCCACGGCTACACCCACTCGACCACGATAATTTGTCTGGCGCCAAATTGGGAGTCCAAGTACAGCACTGATATAGGTTGAGGGATCTGAAAAGATGAGTATCAAACATCTAAGCTAGCGACCGCATTCGAGCTCGGCTACGTGGCGCCTGTACCACTTCATTAGCTGACCTGAGTGAGTATATAAAGGTGATCTAGAACCCGTATCTGAACTTGAGGAAGGTTAGAGATCAATCTACCTGTTCATTGAGCCTTCACCACACCATACCAGATTCCTACGGTTTTAACGCCCCGCAAGACTACGATCCGGGCAGCGGCTTTCTTCGCTCACACGTTCTAGAACCTTTGTTCAAGGAAGGGAAGCTCATCATCCTCTTCATGCTTTCTCATGGCGGTGTATATGTACTCCAGGCCATCAAGGGCATGAGTAAGAAGGGAAGAGCGGTCAACGGTCGAAAAGGCAGTATTTTTGTTGCAATCTTCTGCGCAGGTGTCACAGCTGTCAGAGGAACCAGCGCGTTAGATGCCATGGGAATCGAAGCTCATAACTTTCCAGACTGGTTGGACTACGACGTAAATATCGGGAAGAACGGGATTTGGAATCTAAATGCGTATTAACCGACTTGAACAGGAGCACACCAGCCTTGTAGTGATTAAAAGGGATGCCGCCAAAGATATACTTTACCACGAATTTTCCCATGAGGTGGCCAGTCAGTTAGCAAATAATTTGATAAACCAGCCATTAGCCAATTTCTCTACCCTAGTCACCTAGGAGCCGTACGATGATGATACCTTCAAGGGGTCGCTGACTTGTATACATATCAGCAACAATAGGATACTACCTTTAGCCGCGCAGAAACGGTTTGTTGCGATAACAAATATCAAACATACGTCTGTGCTGGGGAATGCTTCACATTCCCCGCATCTTTATGACCCCGACAAGCTTGCTGGGACTACCTATTCTCAGGTTGGTAAGGACGATCACCCCGCCAAAGTAATTTGGGTGGTTTGGGTCAGGGACCTTCATTGTGTTCGGTGCCTGTTATTTCATATTTGTCTTAGGTTACTTGATATAGGAGGGCAAATGCTGAATAGTAATCATCAAGTGTAACCAATATTAAGGCTACGGTGCGCTGTAATCTGTATTGCTCATAATCTACACATAGGCGACAGGATACGTACCAATAACTTCGTTTGGATGCGTACTCTGAAGGAGTTGAGAGACAGAAAGTTGACTTAAATATAAAAGAAAAGGAAACTCCTGATCCTTATTTGCCCACGTACCTGTAATAAGTCACAGTAAATTGGACCGGGGTTATCGGACAAAGACCCCAACCCAACCACCCCCGGGGGGGGACCTCGGTAAGACACCGTCTAAAATAAGAAGGAATCTGGGGTAGCTCCGGGATCCTTGGGGGAAACCCCAATTCCAATACCACATACAACGAGCCAAAGCTGGAATCAAGTCTTCTCTAATTCATTAGTACTGCCACACTTTAAACAAACTAATCAGATTACAAGTTTTGCCCCGCACTTTTTAACCTTTTGCCTTCTATTTTAATAGCCTGCGATTAAGACTTAAATGCACTTATAAGGATTAATTATATAAAAAGTTATTTATATATTATTTTAATTAGCAAGTTTTTAACTTAATTTTTAAGCTATACAATTAATTTTAAGTAAAAACTATAGTTTGTGCACTAGTGCTAAAGCATATAAATTGCTTATAGCTAAAAAAAGTATTACTAATTAAAGCTTATTAAAGTTTAGCTTTAATAATTTCTATATAATTATTTTTAAATTTAATTGCTTTTAATTATAAAAATTAATATTTAATCTACTTTTTTTTTTTGTTTTTTTTT
>Ga0247782_1000136_pt1 | contig 97394 bp, 77 predicted proteins | sample UWRJL019104C5_FD_179928 | JGI IMG/M metagenome (GOLD analysis project Ga0247782, IMG submission 179928) | Plant litter microbial communities from Arlington Agricultural Research Station in Wisconsin, United States - UWRJ-L019-104C-5 | ecosystem: Environmental > Terrestrial > Plant litter >... | reverse complement strand
GGGGGACTGGCTATAAGGACATAAGGGCGAGGAGGTCATGCTTTCGGTCGGTCGACTGCAATCTCTCGCCTTGTATAGGCTATCCCTTGACAACAGAGGACAATGAAACCTACGAGGCGACCAGCTCGTTTGGTCGCATGTTGTTCTTTTACCTAACCTACAGTTGTGAATTGTTGCTCTCACAGTCGGTCGGCCGCCGGCGGGAGATTTTCTAACTGGCGGTATGATCTTCTCGATGGAGCCACACAAGGTTCATGTTAGGTTAGGCCAAGTATGCGCCGCTTCGTTTGGAGGCCACCAAACGGTTTCGGGTGTGCCAAAATGCAAAGCTTTGGCCTAGGGTAGGTAAGCACAAGGGGAAATATCCCATGGTTAAAGATCCTGTCAGAAACTAGATTGCGCACTCTGTTGAGTGTTAGTTGTTGGGCTCTTCTCGCTCTCCAGTCTTACTCGTGATCCTGGGTTGCGAGCGAGCACACCATCTTCTCGTCTTTTGCGGCTCGTCAACGGGTTGAATATTTCCTCAAACCTAACCTAGGCCGTTCCGGCATCAAACTCGTCCTCGAATGAATCGCCATTGGCGGAATTTCCAAAGCTTTCACTCTTCGATAGCTTTGGAAATGAAAAGCAGCAAATTGGCTCGTCCCAGTGCTTCGGGTATTTGAAATCACAACCATCCCTGGACGACCTATACCCAAGACTTCGGGTTCGGCTATTCCTATTCCAAATGCCACCGACTCTATTATCGGAGGGGAACGCGGCGTGTCGCGATGCAGCAACGAGGGTTTGCATTATGTAGCCAATGCTTCGCCGCAGCTTATACCAAGACGCTTCTACGGCTAGGTCCATGTAGATAGGAAAACTAACGGAGAAGCGAATAGAAATGTAATATAATGCATTGTAGCGGCGTGGGAGTCCATCCTCTTACAGCGGCGTAAGCATTGGTTGGCATAGAGACCTGAAGAATACCTAACATATCTACATCTACATATTTTATCTTGTAACTATCCACATTTGTGCCGCCATAGCTGTGATGCACTCGCTCGAGGACAAACCAAGGTTAGGTAGATGTCACGATTGGACTTTTCAAAACGGCTGGTCGTGAGTCAATATGTAGTCGAGTGAGTTTTCACTATGGTCCCTTCTTATCATGAGCACACTCTTAAGTTGGACGGTGTAGTGTAACCAGCAAGCTCGAGGTGGTAATACCCGAAGAGGTGTCTTAGTCGAACGCTTGAAGGCCGTTGTCATGTGGGACAAGGGTGCTTCATGTCCACGTACGCTAGTCCAGATGAAAGGAGAGCCACCCTGAGCCATTTCGGTTTAGAAGTAATCCCAGAACAATGGATCTGAAGAATATAATGGCCCCAAGGGGGGAATGACAGCGTGGCACAATCAAGGTGCTGTGCGTTGTGATGGTCTCAAGATTGCCGGGAACCGTTCGAGCTTCGGCGCAGTTTGCGGATACTGTTTCACACAAACTACACTACCTCGCTAGGTTGGTAAAGTCAGTTCGCCCTACCTAACATGGTATCGAGAGCGAGCACGCTGGTACAGCAGTAACTAGCTAGGGCAGACTCTGGTGAGATCTAACCGGGGAGATCTCAGCGTCACAGGCCCGTTCCCGTTCACGCTCGCCAATTTCTATACCGTACATATCTATCAATCAATCAATCAAACCATTCCTACACCCATCTAGAAGTGTACTCGCCGATTGGACTGCGGTCTAATCCAGATGCCTATACATCGTGTTGTAAACGGGGACGTACAAGGGCATTGCTGTACGGCCGCATGCTCTGTAAACTCATGAGAAGATTATGCTAGTAACGATTTGCGCCGTGCAACAGGAAATATCTCCTACATAAAGCTAACTACTATTTCGTAAGCTGTCATGTCAAACCCTACCAATTGCATTCCAGTCACGAGACTGTGCATCATACGTGCCATCCAATCCGTCGTTATTTTGACTTGTTTCCAGGCAATATGGAATGATAATTATAGCGGTCGATCAGCAGTGCCACAGTAATAAGCCCTCATCAAAATGCTCTACGCTATAGGTATGCTCTACGCTATCATTTGTGAGTGATTAGCCCACCCCTCTGCCAATCTAAACTCCGTATTGCTTATATGCGCAATACCTATTAATCACACGCCCTTCTTCCAGAACATAAACGCTGCTTCTTGCATAGTACCTAGTCCACAGCTGTACTTACTGTAGGCATTTAGGGCACCTTAATCTTGGTTTAAGCCGGTGTTTCTGTACTTACCATGTTATCATTTGCAACAATCTTAATACCTACCTACCTACTGTAAATGCTAAAGTTGCTTCAGTCTACATACCTACCCAGGTTGGTCTATACATTGGTACGTACGTGGACACCTACCCAAGTTGAGTATGATAATCCCCTTGCTATAAATGAATTCGTCTCTTGTAGAACGTGGTTCTCCTTTGCCTGCCGGTCCTTCAACTCGACACTTGCCGGTACGGCATCTCCGTATAAAGACGCTCAGATGAAATCAGTAGGTAGGTAGTTGTAGGTGAGTAGTTTGAAGAAGCACAGAACGAAAGTTCAATTTCACACACGTCTGCAACTTTCCATTGTCCACTTGAACATACAAGGCATATAGGCATACCTAACCCTACATACGTTTTGTCTCAAATGACCAGAAGCCAGGTGGCAACAGTCTTGACCTACCTGGGTACCTATTTAGGTATTTACCTTTATGAATGTACTCACCTACAACTACAAAGAGGCGGGGAGGAAGGCCGGCGGCCGCACCTGCAAGATCTAGATGTACTGACCATCCAGGTTTAGCTTCTCTGACTGTGGAGGTACACACCTTCCACGAGTACCTAGGTACTATAGGTAGTACGTAAGACCTGCTTTTATCTGTTTACGTATGAAGCTAGACAGGGTATGCTAACCTTAATTCCCTGTAGCATTTAAAGGTACCTAAGTACATCAGTACATTCATCTTGTACCCAGCAGGGTGGGTCCTGCTCCTAGTATATGTACATATGTACAAGGTTAAACTTGCCGGGATCCCTTGACAGCCCATTTGCTTATTGAGTTCAAAGAACCTTCAGTACAATGGTATACCCTACATAGAACAGTGCCCAGGGTGGGACCCTTGCAGCGGAACATACCTACCTAACAGTCCACTTGAGTCAAGCATTGTGTACAAGTACTTGAGTGCCAAGTACAGCAGCTCAGCACTGAGACATGGATCTTTTACTACCCACCAACATTCAACCAATGTTTTTGTATTTATTATCGAAGTACCTAACTAAACCTATATCTCCCAGCTTAGCCCTACCTACACTGCATCTTTAACTTTATTTCATTCTCAATCATTTCAACCTCGACCTGCCTTGAGGCTTTTGTGTTGATACATACGCATAAACCAAACCTTATAGACTTTGACCACATCACCTGAACAAAGCACGCTTTCGACTGGGCCTCGGAATCAACAGCAACAACCTCGCACTCTGCATCGGACCTAATAAGCAGCAACCTGCCTTCAATAGCAAGTCGGAGCTAGTCAGCTTCATATAAATATCGAAGGCGGCAGACACTAAGCTCTCTCCTCGTTTCTATCCGGTAATCCACACTCCGATTTCCACCTTGACATCCGTGCTGGTATGTGTTTCCCTAGTTGTTGCTGTTCTGCATCTACCAAGCTTGCCTTCTTGCACATATCCTTAGTCCATCGGCGAGTACCTACCTAGATAAAGGCTCTTTCAATACGCTTTCCCTCATACCGAGTCTTCTCCATCCTCGGTCATTCTCTTTCTCATGTTACGAAAAGCCGGGGCTAACAAAGTAGATCTCAGAGTCCAGCTCTAAATATTCACTGGATTCATTTTAATCCGCGTCACATCGAATCTCGGTGCCCCCAATCCCCCAGGTTTTGCTTAGGCGTTCGGGTCATTTGTGCAGCACCCGCTTTCCTGTCGAGGAAACTGAATGATACGCCACTAAGGAAATCCATTAGGGGTAGGTGGGAGGTTATTGCAGAATTCTGACTGCCAGATTGCGCTTCTTACCCATATATTCGACGGCATCTTTAATCAGAATGGAAACCTACCATGGCTACGTGCGTACCCCAGCGGACGCTATCAAACTTTTCGAAGCATGCAGACTAGGTCTTCTCCCCCGCGTGCAGCGAAGGTTGTCGGAGAAGGAGCGTCAGTCGATCACATCCGGCTCTGTATTCGTCTGGGACGAACGTGAAGCTGGTATGCGACGTTGGACCGATGGAAAGTCCTGGAGTGCCAGTCGTGTCTCTGGTAGCTTCCTTACATATCGGGAGATGGAGGGAAAGCGATCTACGGGCTTTGGTGGTCGCCGGGCTAATACGCGATCCCCCGAGGAATCTCGACTTGACGAAGAACATGACGACGGCGAACCAGAGGGTTATCGATACAAGACGGACGGCCTTATGAAGCAATCTTTCAGCATTACCACTTCAAATGGCAACCATCTACATTTGATATCGTATTATTCTCGACCTCTACCCGGCGCGCCGGACCTCCCACAGCCCAGCACCGATCATCAATTGCGCCATATCACACCGGCCAAAGGCCTGTATCCCGACTCGAGTCTGCATGAATCTGCCAATCCGGCTTTGACAAGAGCGCCGATGCCATCATATTCAAGCGGAAATGTCTACACGCAACATGATCAGGGCGCATACAACCCCTGGGGACCTCCGGCTTGGATGGGACCATGGCCTGGCTCCCCGAACCAGGGCTATCGTGCTCACCATCCAGCCGAGCCTGAGCCAGTTATGCCCGCCCTTCCGCCTTCACAACCACCCCGACCACAACCATTACCGCCGTCTGGGCACCCGGCTTACGCCAACGGTTACGAGCGCGTAACAGCACCAGTGGTGCTCCCTCCATCGCCGGCAAGTGATGGACCCCTGAGTGCAGGCCCCTCGTCGCAGCAGCTACAACAAGCCGCTGCCAGAGCCGTTATGATCGACGAAAGCATTGCGTCCAGTGCACACAACCCTCATAGCCCCATTTCGATGATAACCAACGGCCATGCCGATGGCCATGCCAACGGTCTTCCCAGCCCGAGAAGACAGTCACAGTCGCCCCAATTGCCGTCTGGACCAGACTCCTCTCGTCAGCATAAGGCTAGCTTGTCGAGTATTCTGCATCCTACACCTAGCACGTCGGGCCGCAACAGCGCCGTTACAGGCGGCAACCGTAGTGGTAGCAGCTCGCCTCGGAGTCTAGCGGCAGCTGCTCATGAGCTGTCGGCGGATGCGAAAGCTCTTCGATCGCTCGACCGCAAATTCTGCAGTTAAACGGTCCTCTTTTTACACGTCTCTCTACAAGCATTGGTCAGGCGTTTAGGGAAAATGGGAAAGGGCTAGGTCACATGGTTACGGCTTGGGTTGCTGGTGGTTAATCCTAAGTGATCACGGTACTGGTCTTCATTACTGGGGCGTTTCGCGAGGAATTACTGTCTAGTATTATTAGTTTGCTTGCTATCGGCGCTTTCGTAGTTTGAGATACCAAATACTGGCGGCAGTATGGGTATAATTCAGCGAATTTCGTACTTTATCACGTGCAAGGCTCTGGCCCTGACTCAATAACTGGAGTTTCTTTCTTCATCTTCGAGTCTTTGAGCCGTCAACTAGTTTCTCGTCGTCCGTCGGTGTTAGCTGCTACTGCTGCTGTAAGCCCTTGTAAAATGCAGGGTCCAACGCATGCACAATCCTCATGAATCCTGTCAGCAAGTCCAGCCAACGAATGGGCGAATTCCCAGCATCTTGGACTGCCCGCTCGACAGGGAACCCAGGCAATGGCGCCTAGACAAGCTTACGGTTTGATGTTTTTAAAACTAAGAAGTCATAGTAACTCTGATTTCATGCTTCAAATCCTCCCACTTATGGCAAAAGAGCCGCGCAGAGAGAGAGAGCTCATCCCCCCAACCATTATTGTACGTAAGTACTTTTCATTTTCTAGAGCTCTAACACTGAAAAATACAGGGCTTAAACTAGATTTATGTACTGATGCAGCAAGTGAATGAATGACTGTCCTACTGCTATAGGGTATACCTATAGGGATACTATCGCATGAACTGGTTATAGAAAACTGTCTATAATACAAGATTTGAAGCTAACTGAATTGACTTGTTAGTAAATATCGCATTCTCTCATCCACCTGTCTATCTTCCTACTCTACATATGCATGTCTCCTTTCCTGCAAGCATATCATCATGATTATGGTGCTTATGTATGTCAATTCCTTTTCTCAGGACCCTTCATCCTCCTATTCCACATTCCGCTCATGTTCCTTCCTATGGCTGGACCCCTCCGTCCCCAGACTTACTCTTCTCGATCCTCACATGAGCGTGCATGTGAAGTTGATCGGAGAGGGGCAAGGATCGGAAACCGGGTGATTCTGCATGAACAGACCCTACGGTGAGCAAGAGAAAGGCTAGACAGGCACGGGAAAAGGGACCCTCTCTGTGTGTGCCTTTTGTTACGTTAGGTACTGGCTAGGGTCACGATAGATAGGTAAGTTATTGGTACCAAGATCCTGAGCGGGAATGTCACGGCTCGAGGTCCCAGTGTTCCCAAACTTATACAACAGTAGTTAAGTTAAGCAAAAGGGGCCTAAGCCTTTGCCTGGCGTCTTTTTCCTTGGCCACAATTACCCATCTTCTTTTCCTTTTCCTTTTCCTTTTTGTAACTGCCTACACTAAGTGCAGTACTGCTGTACACCGCTTTAACAGTTACGGTACGCTGTGCCGCATCCCTGCCTTACCTTACCTTGAGTAATAGACAGATAGGTCTTTTATTGTCTCTATCCAGTCTAGCAATACAGTAATATGTTTCACTGCATTTCTCCTCGCTCTGCTTGTGCCTGACTGGGTAAATTACTTACTTACTTAGGCCCTTAATTTCGCGGTGAGATTTTGTGGCACACCGTTGCCACATACTACGGCACAGCTGTCAAACTGTTGATTGATAAGCGCAAGGCAAGAAAAATCCAACGGCGTAGTATTCTCTTCACCTACCCACCTACCTATTTTGAATGAAGCTATCGTGAGATGGTTTAGTGTACCTACTATAATCTAACTAATCCTGTCGCCCAACGCCGTTCCAACGCCGAAAACCCGTCACTGGACGGAGTTTGATCTCGATCCTTCTCCCCGTCTTGTGCTTGGCGACGTTTGGCACCAGGACTACCGAGAGAAAAACCGTGGCACTATTGAACACGAATTTTTCCAAGGAGCCAACGCCATAAAGAGTTCAGTAGGAGAAAATGGGCCCTCTAACAGGCAGGCTATTCGTGCCGAGACTCTTACGGCTTACATCCTAAGGCACTCACGATGTCAATGCCAATGTCAATGCCAATGCCTAAGCATACAAACAGATTGCTTTACTGCGGTACTAACAGCCGCCCCATAAATTAGGAAATCAGCCTACCTAAAGTACCCATCACACTAAAAGTTTAAGTTTGTATGTACAGGTGTACAGCTGTACCTAAGACTGACTAGTAAGGTACCAGCCGAACGATAAGGTGCATAAGCGACGATCTAAACGTTCGAAAAAAGAAAAAGCCACCCCGAAGTTCGAACAAGCAAGGGAGATTTAAAAAGCCTCGCTTAATTAACATGATAGCTCAAACGGCTCCCTTACTTTACTTTACACCACTTATGTAGTTATAGACCCCCAGCTGACAAAAAGAAAAACAGCTGACTTAGACTAAGTACTGAGCTATTGTACTTACTCACTCACTTACTTACATATGACGATAGGACCTACCAAGCTGTCCCGCTTAAATGCGCATTTAAGCCACTTTTCTCAGCCCCATACAGCACACATATTCCCTCTTGTTACAGAGCCCGAACTATCTACTCGTACGCAGAAGAAAGCGGAGACATTACGTGTAGGCACTAGGTAGCTATCTAGGTAGGTACATTAGTAGTTCGAACGGCGGGTGGACCCAAGAAAAGGCATTTCTTGGCACAGAAGACGTACTACGTAAAGTACTAAGGTAGGGGAAGTAAGGGTAAGCTACACGAAATATGCATGTACTTGCATGAAATCCTACCCGAGGCACTTAATAAGCAAACTAAACCAAATCCAGCGCTATCTGCCCAAGAATGTCGTGTCTAGTCCTAGTCTACCTTACCTTACTTTACTTTACTGGTCTGGGGCTTAAAATACCTGAGAAGGAGAGGGAAAATACTTTGGAAACTGTCCCCGGCAGGCAACGGCGCTGCTGGCAAAGCTAGGCTAAACTAGGCTAGGCTAAGCTAAGGTTAGTTGGTACCAAGCCACCACCTCCTCATATGTAAGTAAATTCCTCAGTGGCTTTGTGACCCCCCTAGCTTACCTGGCCCTCTCTCCACACCTACCTAACCTACACCAACTTAAATAAAACCTTATCCCAAGGATTATTCATCATTCAACGCCGAACTATCCGGTTGTCGTTGTTATACAGTCCAGCTGTATAAGGTATGATGCTAGGTCTAAGAGAGAAATAGGCAGGTAAAAGTAGGCAGTTGCTTTCTTTTGCCTTCTAGCGATAGCTTTTTCTCTCTTTCTTACATACGCAGGCTACGTGCTCCGGACGCTTGTTCTGCATATCCGTATGCGCCTAGGAAGTTAAGGTTAAAGTTAAAGTGAAACTCTATTCCCCTATGTGTAAGACTTATGGAAGTAGTTTGTGTACTTTCTTGCAACGCGAGTTTGTATGTATATACATACGTAGGTCTATTACGTAGTCTTGCGGATGTGCCAACTTCTTGTGTAGTACTTTACTTTTCAACTTCACAATGTCTTGTTGCTTGATCTTTGTGTGTGTGTGTGTGCAGTACTATTATTTCATGCATAACAATAATATTGGCTATCATGATCTAGTACACTAAAGTGGTGGGACTTGGCGGGGCGGTTGGGCTAAGCTTTCGCTTACTTTAACCTTAAGCATGTAAGGCGAACTAAATAAGATTTGGGTGAGTGTGGGTGTTTGCTTTGCCTCAATCATACCGCCTACCTACCTACCTACCTACCTCCATCTATCCATTTCATCCATCCATCACGGGGAGTATACTGGTATTCGTGTCTAGTACTTTAACAAAATTTAAGTAAACAGTACTTCGTACTACTCGTAATGGGTGCTCCCCTCTGCACACCAACTTCTATCAATTCACAAGCTTCATTAGCGAGCTCGGTTCTGAGCCCCGTTCCCTGATAAGCAGTTCCAAAGGCCAAGCTTATACGGGCGGCACGGTATATCTGTGCTTAATGAACCAAATTTCTGCACATATAATATGTATGTAGATGTAGGTCTCTTACTCATAATGCGTGCCTACGACATCATCAAGCATTTTAAGAGAGCCATTTTCACTTCACCGAGTGAATGCTCTAGTACCAACCTAACCTAGGCAAACGGGGGTTATGCATGTATGCACGTACCATTTGCCCCGATAGAGCAACTAAATTCTACCGTATCTAACGTACTTATGTACGTGATCTAGACTAACCTAGTGATCAACAGTCGCAGCAAGTGGTGAAGTACTGCAGGGAGGTAGGGTGCTGTACCACAGTATGGAGGGTCGTGGGAACATCCGTGGGGGTTCGGAGTTCTGCAGGTTTGCTCACGCGCATATGCTGTAAACTGTGTGTGGTGTGGTGTGATGTGAGAGCAGCCAAGTGCCGCCTGCTTTTCTGGGCGTTTCATTCTCCTCCTCTCGTCGCGTCTTGTCTGTCGGTGCTTGGGGGACTTTTAGCGAGAATTCGACAAATACTTACAGTACATTCTATATCCAGTCTGCCTCACCCCAAATGCGTAAAGTGTGACCTTGGTAACAAATATGTATTATGAACAGCCAAATAGCTAGCCAGAATCCCACGTTGATGAGCTGATGCTTGGCGGAGATGGGTCAAATTTATTTTCATCACAAGAAAACGTGGAAAAGCGGCAGCGAGATAACCGAGCGGAAAAGATGAGAGATCCCAGATTGCCTAGATTACCTGCCTGGTAGAGCTGATTGTGTCCAATTTTTGGTGTGTGTTCACGTGTAAGTAACAATACCCAGCTAAGAGCGTGTCAACGTGACCGACGGAATTGCGTAAAATGACAAAAGTACATTGCGACAACGCAACTTGCCAGGGGGATCGAGTCCGCCGTTCTAGATCCTGTTCCAAACTTGGAATAAGGCTGCGAAAAAACGTGGCTTTTTAGCGCGGTTCGGTTATAGGCTGGGAGGTAATTCCATATCTTTTGCCATTGTGAGTATAGCACACACATACAATGCCTATACTAATTTATCTATTTGCAGGGTATTGTCTCCTATACTATCTAAGTTGCTAGTAGGTTAAGTAGCTTGATTACAGCGTCGTTTAGGTCCTCACTTCCCCCCTCCTCCCCCCCCTTTTCCATTTCGAATAATGAAGACGAGGATAAGAGAAGACATAAAATATTAAGCGAAACCACTGAAGACTTAATAACGCGTGGGTGTTACATCACACTGCAGCGCGGTCAAAAAGCTGTGGTAAGTTGACTTGACAGCCCCTCGCGCGCTCTTGTTCCGCGATGGCAGCTAGGTTAGGTAGGTAATCGGCCGACCGCTATTGGGCGTCTTGTCACTACCGCTCTCCGGCTGTACAGAGCTGTATTGGTAATGTTGTAGTTAGGGACCCATTTGGGGGCTTTTTGAGGCTGAATCTCTTGTTTCCCGTGACGCATCGCATTGCCGGTCATCTGCCTGTGTACCGTCTTTCCCTTACATATCTACCTATCTAATCGACATACTTACATGTACTTCTCACTATTCCTTTTTTTTCTTTATTTGTATTGTCTGCCTTGGCACCACGAAACCGCAACTTGTTTCTCGTTTCTGGTGCTTTCTTTCGCTGACCTATCTACAGCAGTTGGGGCCAAAATCACACATTCTGCCAAGACTCTATATACGGTCTACCAGAGTTCAGTCGCACGTTATTTCGTAGTATTACATAATCATGTTAAGCGCTATGTACTGCTATAAGCCCCTAGAATCTAGCCTCCTGTGTGCTACTATAAGCGAGAGAAAGCTACCTAGCTGCGCACGCTATAAGCACACTACTATGTAGCCAAGTGAGGTGCACTTTGAAATGAGAATTCATGGGGGGGGCACCCATAAAATCACTAGGGGGGCACCCATAATGAATTCTCTTTGAAATACAGTTTCCTTGGTTACTCAGATCGTACGGTCCCTCAGGTCTTGGCAGAATGTGTGATTTTGGCCCCAACTGCTATACCTACTGTACTTAGGTAAATACAGCAGTGGAACACCTACAAAACCCTCCGGCCCTCTAGGATGGGGACATGGTTTGCGACAGACGCAAGCCACAATCAGACAACAAACAGCGAAAACAAAACCAATACCCAATAACACAAACTTGTAGGTACTCGTAAGTAGGTGACCGGAAAGGTCGGAAATACTCGTCAATGTAACAACGAAAAGAAGCTTGTCATCACCCCCTATATCGCCACGTGAGCTCTCATCAGCTCTCCTCTTTCTCCCCCTCTCTTCCCTTTCCGTAACAGTACCTACTTCATGGCTTGGCCTTACTTATAATAGCCAAGATAGCTACCAACGCAGTGGTATGTAGTAGGAGCTTGCTGGTTGGCTGGTTTAGGCTATCATCTACACTAGCTAGGCTTGTCTTGTCTTGGCTAAGTAACGAACCGTTGGTGTTGGTGTTTGTACTTTGTTACCTATCGGTGTGTTGCGTGTTTTTTGTTTCACACATCAGTATGTAGCTTAGGTAGGTATGCTGCGCTCATTCAGTAAAAAAAGACCAAGCCCTGGGCGTTCCCATTCCAGACTTGAGTGCAGTTTGGGTACATACTTTGAACATCTCATTCTCACATCGGTCGATGAGGGAACGTGCGTGAGCAATTGCTATATTCGTGCGCTCGCATCATAAGTCCATACTCGATGAGCATATGACTAGGTGATTGAGGGGATAGGATCTTAGGAGATTTCTAGGTGTGGTGTTTTCTTTTGCTTTTCCCCTTTGCCAAGCCCTTTCGTCTGAACACACCTGGGCAATCTGATGTATGCATGTACATGCATACATAGGTATGGTCTCAGATTTCGAGATGTGAAAACCGTTGATGTATAACCAATGGTGTTCATCTACCTAAAACTTAATAGTAGCGGACGTGGCGGCCCTATGGCATTCTCACCTCAGCCAGTAGGTGACATTTGTGACACCAGTCGCCGGCCGGCCGGCAGCGCCGAGATATCTAGGAGATTACTTGAAAGCAAATAAACATCCAGTCCGCTGGCTCGACTGGAACTCTTCACCCGGTACTTTCGAATCCCGAAGGCACGAACAATCTAACCCGGCTCATTTGCCAGAATTGCCTATGGCGTTCGAGATGTTTGGTTAGCTTAGGTAACTGTTCGTTGTCTGTTGTCCACGAAACGCACAGCAGTACGCATAAGCACTCATTCTTAGTGGGGGTGTGACAAGAATCGAGTGGCTTGTCCAGCCTGGGCTAGCCCTCTCCCAGCACTCTGGGTTCCCTCCGAAACAGTGCTAGGGCTCGTCTTAAGGCCAAAAGTCCGTTCGTTCGTGGTACCTAGGTGTCGTCGTCGTATTGGTTCCAAGCCCGTCGGTATGTGAGAGTGGTATGTACACCAAGCCTCGTGATAGACAGAGAAGCAACCGCCCACTTTGATTTGCCTCGGCTCCGTACTCATTATCGTCTGGTAGGCTATGACTGAGACCATTGCCCGTGCGGGTGTTTCTTGGCATCAATGCCTTCATCTTGGTATTGAGACAACGGTGGGGATAGGTACTTATGTAAGCAGGTACAGCATATACACGTAAGTACACTGCCTATCACGAGGTGGGGGCAGCGGTTGTTGTCTTGGCCGGACCGGTCGTGGGGTTAAAGTTAGCCTTCATGTGGTAGTTCGTAAAATGAACAATATCTCTCCCGAATATTTTGAAGTTAACTATCTACTCACAGTTCTGCCTTTACTTGGCATGTTCCATGTCAACCAAAGGATACAAGTTCTCGAATATCTGGAGCCGTGGTAATGCTTACGTTGCTACTATAGCTTCTATCATACGAGCTAAGACAAGGCGCAACAGCAAACATGCTTACCGGCCTAGATTTACAGCCGTATTATTCTTGACCATTGCCATGCCAAGCACCGTGATGCACGTGGCCAATTCCACCTAAATCGAACACCCACATTGCATGTTGGTCACGCCCTCGTGTGGCACTGGACGTCCTATCGTACGGTTCATGGCGACACATCCACCCAGTAGCCACCATGGCCAAGACGGTGGGAAGTGTCATCGGTCGGACACCACATTCAACAGTATGTTCAGTATGTTGTGACTCGACGCCAGAGGCAGATACGGAGTACAAAATGATAGCACATGAAATGCTTGAAACTATTGCTAGTCAACATGCTCTCCTGGTAACAGAGTATCATCAGGCGTGGGCCAGTCCCAACAGCTCGGCATCACGACATGCATAGTTTCTGCGCCGATACCTGCTCAAGCATAGACTAGAGACGCCATAGGTGATAAAATCGTGATAGTCTAGTCTCGTTGAAGGCCGACAGAGGCCGTGAGTAACTCATTCGTTCCGGCTTCGCAGCTAACTCCTCCCTATTAGAACAGATTGTCTAGGAAGCCACTCCTTCTACTCCGATTATGGGCTTCATATCACGGTGTCGAAGGATCAAATCAGAGAAACCTTCCTTACCCAGGTCATTTGCCTAGGTCCCCGCGTTATCGAAAAGAAAGCTAATACACCTAGATACGTCGTTTCAAAGGCTAATCGGTTGACAAGTTGTACCGTAGATCTCCGGTATAGTCCGTCAGCGTCTCCGATATCAATATCTCCTTGGAGATGGCGCGAAGTTTGATTAGGGCTATGTACCGACTACTCGACCCAGGGAGCGGTTTAGCATCAATAGTGCCGTACGTCGGAACTTCCTTCGATCGTATTGGAATTCGTTTCAAGCTAGAACAACCACATCAAGTTTGTTTTACATTTAAGCTTGTTATCACCTTGAGCTAGCCACTTCCCTCGTGGCTTCGCCACGGACTAGACTAAAATCGCGCATCGTAGGGGTGGAACCAAAGTTCATACCAACGCAGCTACGCCAAAGCGCCAAAGCGTTCTACTTCGATAGTCCCGGGCACTGTAGGGTCACTGGGGCCTATCCCCGTCGAGCAGCCACAGGTGTATTTCTTGTCTTAATGGGCTTTCGAATAGTCGAAGATGCCGCTACGGCAAGAGGGGGCGCAGACAGAAGGCTAGCAGGTTGGGCCATCTATCTGCCTCATGTACCACAAAACCTATGTGCCTATGTAGCTTGTGTACCCATGAATACGTATTTACCTACCTATCTACATGTCAGGCGGCCGACCCGGCAGGCAGAGCGAGACAGGAAAAGAAAAAGAGTTTAGACTAAGCTTAGCTCTAGCCCCCTAGTGTAACCGGCCTGGAAGTTGAACCATACATCCTTACACGAGGGAGGTACTATGTACTTACAAGGCGAGCGCAAAAGACCAAGCCTTTATGCATGCCAGTTGCTTCCCCGTGGTCCCAGCCAGAAGGATCACCCGCTCGAGATCCTACGGCTCATTGGTTTCCTCGCCTCGCCTGGCCTCGCCTTGTTTAGGTTAACCACACATAATCTGCGAGAGGGCTTGTTCAAACCCAGGGAAATTGTCATGCCATAGGCCCATAGCTGACTCGTCATCGCTTGGCTATCTAGCAGCAGCTTCAAAAGCAATTTCTTTTTGGGTTATCTATAATAAGGTTAGGTACCAGTCTTGCGTACAGTATATAGGATTTGTAAATAAACATGGGACAACCTGTCCCAAAGAACTTTATATAGGTACAATAAGTCTACATGCACACCCTCTATTACGGAAACCCCTACGTATACGGGTTTCACCCCAAACCGTAGGCTTAGTATGCTTATCGAATAGACTTGAATATTGCTTGCTTTAAGTTACATGCTGCTATCTCCATAACGCGCTTCGTTGCGTGCGCAGGGTCAGTCACGTGTCCAGGTCACCCGTCAGCATGGTGCGAGCTTGAGGACGCGTGTCTCTTACCCGTTAAAAGCATAATGAGATAAGCATACACTCAACCATAGCCCGGATCTTCCCCACGGCGGCCCGGACGTTTTACTGTAAAGCAGGGGCCGGAGGTACCCTACATCTGTCGGCATGTGGCCGGGATAGGATGTATGTAGGTTTCAAAGAATGCGCCGTCATTGCATATCACATCGAGTGTCTCACGAGCATAAGGTAGACATGAGCACGAGGGCAGGAACCATAGTCCTGCTACGAAACTCTACTCCCGTAACCTTGGCTCGAGAACTACAAGGAGTCACTGGCCCAAAGGATCTCGTATGTACCGAGTTTCGAAGGTCCTTGATGCACGGCTGCCTAGACGAGTCCAAGAGAGGGCAATAAGCACAAACTTAGAGGTAAGGTAAAGGCCGAGTCGTGCGTAAATTTTCAATGTACTCGCTGCTCAGGTACTTCTCCCTCGTAAAGTGAAGACGAGGATGTTATAGTAGATACCTCTGTACCTAAGGTGTAACTCGAGTTTGTAACCCTTTTGTGCTTGTGCAGATCGAACTTCATCGAAAGGTATAGATACGCTCTTGTAGAAGCACTTAGCCCTCGTAAAATAACGGAGGAGATGTTATAGATAGATGCTTCTGTATCCAAGATGTACCCCGGCTCAGCAACCTGTTTATGCGTGTTCAAAAGGAACTTTTGGTGAAGGATATAGATGCGCATTTGCAGAATTAAGTAACAGACATCGTTATACTAGGGTACAGGCGTAGTTCAGGCGTTCAGGCGTTCAGGCTCCGTATACTACCGTGTTCGCAATTAACTGTTAAGCATACGGACCCAATTATGCTTATGCGATATACCAACGACCCCCGAGGAAAAGGAGCAGCGGGCGTTTGGCGACTTTGCCTGCATAGCGAGATGTCTCGTACATTACATAAGTATAGTTCGTATCGTACGGGCCCTTGTCGAACAGGTTTTTAAGTAAAAGGCACCTGTCGTTGACTATCCCTTAACCTAGTTTTCTATAGCGGAGTCTCCCTCGACCGACAGCTCTCGTGAATAGATATGCGATATGTAAGTAGGCTCACCACGTAGCGTCTGTTGATTGATATACAGAAACATGCGCAAGATAAACGACACGCAATTCAGAAGCGAATACAAGGCAGGTTAAATTTCTAGTGCTTTCTATGCGAACCCGATACGGTAGAGCTTTACTAATCTCAGGGGCCCTTAAGGTCGATTGAAAGTCAACTTCGTATATCCCTCAGGAGTCCGGCGCTCAACTCCCCCGGACAAGCTATCCAGTGGAGTCATCGCATCAGTAGGACCCGTGATATGCGGGGAAAGGGAGAAGGTAAGGAAGAAGAGAATAAAAGGTACAGGATGATGATTCACACGGTTAAAAGCCCGGGATAGCCTTACATGCAATGGAAGGGGACAGATGCGCAGTGAGGTAATATATTACTTCACGCGGTCTATTTTAGCTATCATTGGTTTGCCTTACCCACTTATGCACACCTCCGGAACTCTAACCTGATACCTACGGCAGATAGTATCTCTTTCATAATGGGACAAAAGGTGGTGGCCAGAGGCCGTGCTCGAAAACTACATGTTATACTCCCCAATGAATAGCCTTGGACCTACCACTCTAACACACTGTGCCTGCCCCTAGCTATATTACGCTTAGTGATTTTAAATACCTGCATTCTTAAGGTTAAACAATGATTACGGGAAGCGGGAACTGAAAACCCTTAAAAGGGAACTCCCATTATGCGCCGCGCAACTCTAAACCATAATCCGATGTCCACTAACATGTAAAAGCTTGGCCAATCAAGATTTTTCACTGATTTCCTCCTCTTAAACACCGTATTTGTATCTGAATATTTTTGCCTGGTAAGGTAGGTAGTTAGTCGGAAACCCGGATAGTGAAGGTATGGACCTCATGAGATTAGGCACCTGTTGTCTCGACCCCCCAGACCCCCCTGGTTAGAAGGGCCTACCCTGTAGTCGTACTCATGGCATTATAGTGGTTGATGCCCACGCTACCCTTTCAAAGATTATACATAAACGCTTACATGGTTGGTAGTATTTCGTCGTCAATATGGTGCTCAAAATGGGATGAGGCTCAATGTACTACTTGCAATGACAAAGATTTCTTTTGCGCGGGTCTGGATAGCTGGGCTGACTGAACCTGTATCTACTGAACCTGTACCTAGAGTATCACGAAAGATACGCATCTAGTATAACCACCTTGATATAGGTACATTAGAAGAGACGGCTTTTATATCAGAATTAGAGTGATACATGTAGGTTTTGATGCATTTTACCGGAAGTGAGAGGGGTCTCTAGGGCATCTTACGCGCATTAAGTAGCATGAGTATGGAAGATATCTGGAGTGAACTACCTGGTTTACTTAGGCAGTGATCTTGTCCATTTCAACTGGTTCAGGGTAATGGATACACAGTGCAAGACCGCTGATAGTTACACTTTGCCCCGAACAGAGGGCGCAAGCCTAAAGGTGTCGATAGATGTGTGATGGCCTGGCCATAATGGACCATTGTGACCACTGCGCCAGGGCTTCCGCAAAAGGAGCGTCAGTTCTAAGGAGGGAACCTAGAATCCTACAATGGCATACATGTGACAATCGTGTGACTGGGCTATGTTGGTATGGCGCCCCAAGCCCTGCCTATAGACCATACCGTGACTGGGTGTGATAGTATAGGGGTAATCTACAGAATGCTCTTCTACCTCCAATTCCCTCTCTGGCGACGCAAAATTCGACATTTTACGCGTCGTATCATTAAACTTGGGTAATTAGAGCTTATCTTAGTAGCTTGAGATCTAGAGTTAGCAAGCTGAGACTTTAGATTGTACCAAACACTCATCCAGCGACAGACCCGGCCCTTGGGCTACATCACCGCCTCGGAGGGCATGAGGAAAGTAGCGAGATAGCAACAACGCTATTAGGAACTAGAGTCAGACCCAGCTTTCGCAAATAACTGTGTAGCATATTGGTAGCTGTGCGGGATTCCGAGGGGGTTTAAATCCTCTAGACCTTTATTTAGGGTCGGAATAGCGCACCGTCTCCCTTCCCTCTCTTCACGTGGTTCGGAATCTGCCCTGGTTGCCGTTCTATTTCGGGAGGTAGCTGGCCCACTCACCCCCAGGTGTGGCCGTAGCCGTGTAGATAGTAGCGGATAGTAGTCTGACTAGGCAGCGGCATTGTTACTATTCATGACATAGGCACCACCCCACTGTTTTTGAATGTTGCTCGAACGGGCACTCTATTGGAGTATGGTAAGCAAACTAGCGACACTGGATACCCACGTCTTCAGTATTGTCGAGGACTGCCTGCTAGCTTATAAAGATAACCGTTTCACGAAAAAGTAGGATGTCTCATCTTGCCTGCGTATTACCCAAGGGCTCTCGACAAGCTTTGCGACATTCATCGTTGTTCGTTCTATATCGTGCCAATCGAGCTAAAACGAGCAGAGCTCCAGCGCAGACAGAAGAACTATCCTCTCTGCATGATGGCATGGGATACTCGGCGCCAAGAGAATGGTAATATCTCACGACTTCTTGACTAGATGCACGATCAGCTTTCCATTGACGTCTCTGTTCGTACTGATACTCCATCGCTCAAACCTTCGATTGGGATGTACCAGTCGAGAAAATCCACTCCTTCGACGGCAGTTATTCTCTCCCAATGTCCTCTATCAAAACCATAACGAAGATGATGGTTTCTGCGTGTTTTAAGACGGCCCTGGCTCGTTATACCGAACATTGCCTGTGATGATAGTTGTAATCAAATGCTTCCAGGACGCCGATAAGATGAACCAACGTTGCCATCACCACCAAGACGTGGAATATTTGATGTGATGAGCCCAAAATATCAAAAGCGCCAGGTTTGATACGCTCAGGGAATCGAGACTACCATCATTAGCATACGCCACAGCTGCTTCTCATATTTGTGCAATTTCCTTAGGGCAGACGGAGCAAGAACACACGAGACTTACCGCATACGTGACTGCGCCTATTAGGAAGAGACCCCCTTCAGCGAGGTAATAAGGTAGTCCCGACTGCTTGACCATCTGCGCGAAGCCAAACTTGCAGATCCCATGAATGATCGGCGCTAGACCTGAGAGGCCCGTTATCACGAAGACGAAGAGGCGGAACGTGCGCCACTTGAGGCCCTGGAAGTACGGCGCGACCATGATGATGATGCTCAACACGGCCAGCGACACGATCATACTCCAGTAGATCTTGCGCTCCGTCCATTCGCACCAGAACTCGACGTAGATGCCCGACACGAACGATCCCAGGGTCAAGACGATAATCCCGACAAAGTCGAGACGCAGCCAACGCGCCTCGACTTCCTTCGAGTGGCTCATGAGCGTGTGGTACGCGCTCGAGATCCCGAGACACGCCGCGGCGGCCGAGAGCAGGAAGGCGAAGATGACATAGTCGCTTGCGCCAACGTTAGTGTATTGGTGCCGCAGGTATGAAAGCACCCACGCCTCGCCGATAACCAGCGTCAGGACGGCCGGTATCAAGTGCGTGTAGATGTTCAGCGTCTCGTTATGGAGGGAAGTCCAACTCCGAAGGCAGGCAGCCGTGTTGTGTGAGATTGGCCGATAACCATGTTTGATAAAGGGGTTATCCTGGTGCCATGCGGGAAGTTCCTCGTAGGAAATGAGTCCTCGCTTCCTAGAGTTCAGACCCTGTCCCGATTCTGTGATTGCTGCGGCTTCTATACATGGACCCTGATGCTTTTCCTCGTCTGAGGAGCTGCTACGACTGCCTGTAGGTTGTCGCTGGGCCTCGGGAGTAACGGATACCATGGCTTCGTCCTCTCGCGCAGATGAAGGCAGCAATCGAGGGGAAGAAAGAGCGCTGAATGCTGAAAACTCCGCTTCACGCATCTATCGGTACCAGAGAACAAGACATTATGGAATAATCGCCGGTGCAACTCTAGCAAAGCGGAGAAGTGGCGCGAGATGTGTATCAACTTAGCCGACCCTACCTAATAAACGTAAAACTTAAAAAAAAACGGAGGGGATAGCTGCACATCGACAAGTTTGGAACCTCATCCCCGGTCTGCTAAGCAAATCACGGCTAGAATCTCACCCCAGGTGGGTTAGCCCCTACCGCCTGCCCCAGTCAGAACCCAGTAGAGCATCCATCAGCCTTGCCGACAATGCCCGCTGAGCTACATGATTGGGGCGGATGGCGATGACATCACTTAAAACCCCGTCTGTGACAATTGGTGGCGGAATAACACGTGAACCTCTGAACGCCTCAGTGCTTCCAATGGCGGGGAGTAATTCATTCCATCAGTACATAAAGAGATGTGGTCTCCGGCTTACTTGGAGAATTAACCTACACCTACTGTTGGTACCTGCAGGAAGGCCAGCAACGCTATTTATCTGCGCCCCAGTTAGGTTGGTTGAAATGGCGTCACTCTGGTAATTATACTTAACGCGTTTTACCGAGATGCAAAAAGACGGCAAACATATTCCACTGTTTTAAAAAAGACTATTTCAACACCCGAGGATTGAGTGTCTTAATAATCATGGCAATCGCGCTGCAGACTGTCCAATACCATAGCTCAACCATTATCCACCGGTAGAAGCGGCGAATGGGAAGAGGCTACTAATTCACGTTAACAGAATATCGTCTTGTACAAGTATCAGTAAATAGGGTGCATATGCAAGCGGCCTGCAAGGTTCAACCATGCTCATTTTGCAGAGGATGAGATTTACGTTAGGCCACGAGCCACTCGAGTTCTCTTGTCGTTGAACGAATACACCAGAAAACGGCAAATGCGGAAGGCCAGAATATAGCCCTCTGTACATCTCTATATTACTGTTAGTCAGTGCAGCACCATCAATTATCAATTGTCCAGTATCATAGTCGCCGGGCAAGGTCATCATCAGGGGCGTTTCTTTATCGAGCGTTTCCTTATCGAGCGCTGAAACACAAAGCTATTAGCTGGGCTGAACTGTGCTTCAGGGACTGCTTAGGCGTCGCCTCTCAGCAATCGGAAATGGTTGTACCATGTAGAGGCAAGGTTTCTTTGACTTGATGAATTATCGGATAGCGCAAATGGTAGTAGGAGCCGGCCAAGCTCATCGGCATTGCGTAGAGGCCGCATGGAGCATCTCCATTGGTTTGCGAGTTGCCCTGCCTTAGAAGGTATCAATTAACCCCAGCAAAGTCGGCTATGCCAAGTTTTGTTTTGTCAGCACACATTCGTTAGTAGACACGAAGATGCCAGCTGGTTATTGATCAATAATCATGCACAGTGGCAAACAGTTCAATGGATTCCCATAATGAACATTATCCGCCCTTCTTATAGATGACTCGGACGAAATCGCATACTTGTGATAGATTAAGTGCCGAAGGCCAGCTGTGTGAGATGTTAGCTAAAGCTAGCCGACCTAGTGCGGGTGGTCCGGTCGCTTTCCTGATGCGGATCATAATGCTCGGGAATGGCGAGAATATTGTAGTGGCGACATTCCACGTGAAATGACGAAGCTATATGCTCCGACAAGGCACTGAGCTAGGAGTCATCCTCACGGGGTGTGATGACACCAGCCCCCTGACGGGCAGGGACAGACTGTGCACGTGTCGCAAAGCCCCACAGGCGACACAAATGCACACGCAGACATCGGAGTGTGGACGGTTCACTGCTGATGCCTAAGAGTAGGAGTGTCCAATGTTGATGTAAAATTCCTAGGACAAGACGATTGTGTCCAAACCCAACTCACGCTAGGCTGCAAGACGCGTTGTGCAGGTAGATGAAGCGCAGAGGTCAAATGGATGCGTGGCTCCCTGAGGCGCACGCTTGATCCACAACGGTATCCTAGAATTTCCAACCACAACTTGTTGGGTATTAAAACCGGAAGCGTTGAACAAACCAAAATAAGGGGGGGATCACCAAAGGACCGTAGACCGGATGGGCAGGACCTGTTGTTGTTAGGAGAGTACTGTATAGAATCAATTCAGGTTGACGGCGGTGAGACACATCGCGATCGTGTGTCGATAGACATGGGTAGTCTAGGCTAGTAGTCTCAGTTGCCCGCGAGTGCAATTACAAGAGATTCTCTGTCATTCTCGCTAAGTATATTGACAACGGATAGGCATGATATATCAAAAACTAAGGTAGTAACGCGCAGGCCGTTGTCTAAGAGTGACATGACACAGTTGGGAGACGCGGTGTTGTGGATAGCTTCTAATGGACGGGATGCGATAAAGCCAAGAAAGTGCAGTTGATGATGCACGTTTCAGAGGGTTTGCGTTTAAAAGGCTGTAGATCACATACGTTGAATTCAATTAATACGAGGAATTGAAGAACGGCGAAGGTTGACTCAAAGCAAAATAGAAAAGAGATTTAGGGAGCAGATGCGTTGTAATGAGGAATGCATCAAGGTAATTCATCAAATGATGATAGGGTTTAGTTTAGACTGAAACGATCTTGCTCTGGTTTCGTTGATCATGATCCCCGCAGTGGAACAAACCTAAAAAGAGAAGAAATAGTTTATAAGAAATGGCTCAGTGGATCGTAGGGTTACTAGAGCGTAGAAGAGAGGGAAGAAGAAAGGGGAGAGAGGGAGGACGTGAACACACGACCTCGAGATGGGGAGTGAGAGGGAGACAGCGTGAGTTGGACTTCGAGACAAGGCGCATGATTTGATTATACACGCGGAAGTTGGAGAACAGCAAACGGTGGCGCTATATTGTCAGCCAATCAGAAAAATCGATTCGAACGGATCGGGGAGTTTGAACGAAAATGACTTGGTACGACAGCTAGAACAAAAAATCCTGAAGAGAGAGCGGTAACGAAGGAATGGCATCAGAGAGAGGGGGCCCGGTTTGGATTGAGGGGATGGGGCGAGTCGACTCACGGGGTTGAACCTGAACCCAAGGTTGTTGGCAATGGCAAGACCTACAGATGTACCGCATACCCAGAAACGAAACGAAACTACCTAACCTACCTAGTCTAAACCCAGGACAGTCTGACTGACCAGAATCCGACTTCAAAGTCCAGACTTCCACAATCACAATGGGCTCAAGTGGGGACGCAAGCAATAAAGTTTGGATGGTCTGATTGGCTATGTAGAAACTGGAGAGGCTGTGTGATGTGTCAAAGTAGTTTCCTCTTACCTGTCTAGCCCAAACAGGCAAAACAGCAAGAGGTTCATACTTCCAAGGGGGTCAGAAATAGGTCAAGCTTCTAGTCCAGCATCAACCCAAAGCTCCAAGCTGTCATTTTTCATTCGCTTACTCTTTCAGACCTACCTCGCCCGATTCATCAATGATTGACAAGGATAGGGAACATGCAAGACAACCAGAACTACGACCACACAGAACCACACGACTAGAACGACACCGCATCTCTCGAATGCCATGTCATGGGCAATCCCGAGGCCAGAGGGTAGATTGCCGAGTGGGTATGGGCGCTATGAATCCAGAGACATACAGACAGAGAGCCAGGCAGAGTATACGGCAGACCTATCACGAAGCAAGTCTGTAGTCAAGTCAAGATATAATTTCTATTTTAGATAGATCTATGCGACAAACATCAAAGGGGTACAATAGGTATAGAATATGCAAACACTTTAAAATATTAAAATGTGGGCGGAAGAATAAGAAAAATAAAAGTAAAAATTAGCTAGAGGAGGGTTATAGTTGGCATGGATTGGTATTAATAAAATTATTACCTCGGTGAGGTGTGAGAAGAATGAGAGAAGAAGGACGATGTGGAAGGATTGTCGATGAGAAAAATAAAGAATAATAAAAACAATGACAGACAGGCAATACTATGAGATGGAGTAGCGTAAGAGGTAGGAAGGGAAGGGTAGGTCGATTAAACGGACCTGCTGGAGACTGAAAGTGCTGGGCACCAGCGCCCGCACCCAAATGCCACCCCAATCCAAAAATTGGCATTATTTTTTACTGATTGTGCATCTCCCGTCACCCCACTTTACTATAAGAGCGCACTCACCTGCTCGCCGACGCGCCCCCCAGCGGCACCTCCCTCCCCTTCTCGTTTTCCTCCCAACTCTCTCACACACCATTACTCTGCAAAAATTCTCTTCATCGATCAGTTAGTCTTACGTGGCTTAAACCAATTATTTATCATTCGATTCATATGATCTCATCTTATACACCAATAGCGAACGCCACATCAATTCGATTCTATCCGTTGCAATGGCTCCCAAGAAGACAGACGGCGCTCCCAAGCCCAAGAGCACTCATGCCTCTTACCAGGTATGTACCAACGCCTGAGCGATTGATGACTCGGCCGAATGGAAATTGGATCAAGTGCTAATTGTCTACAGGATATGATTACTGATGCTATTATTGCTGTAAATGCACCCTGTTCCTCTGACTCCGGCGCATCTGCTGTCGTTTTCATGTGTTGGTCGCGCATGTGGTGCATCCATGTCACTCCGTCTAACGGATGCGACCACATGTCCCCGCCAACACTGCGATTGCATTCGTGTCGTCCCATTTGTCAACTAGGCTAACCTTGTTACACAATACAGCTCAAGGACCGCACCGGCTCTAGGTATGTGCTATGTTTCCGGAACGACTGTTTTTCATGGTTGATAAATGCTAACGCGTCCACACAGCCGTCAGTCTCTGAAGAAGTATGTCAAGGCCAACAACACCATTAATGCCTCCGACAACATGTTCGACTCTCTATTCAACAAGGCCCTGAAGGCCGGTGTCGACAAGGGCATCTTTGAACAGCCTAAGGGTATGTCGTTCCGTCCTTACCTACCCACCTTTTCCCAAGAGGCGGTGGCGCTAACCGGTTGCAGGTCCTTCTGGTACTACCAAGCTCTCTAAGAAGAGCAAGCCTGCTGCTAAGCCTGCTCCAAAGAAGGAAGCCAGTGATAAGGAAGTGAAGAAGGCAGCTCCTAAGAAGGAGAGCGCTAAGAAGGTCACTACTACCAAGAAAGCGGCTGCACCCAAGAAGGAAGCTGGCGAGAAGAAGCCCGCCGCTAAGAAGGCCGCTGCCCCGAAGAAGGCTGCACCCAAGAAGGCTCCTGCCGCGAAGAAAGATAAAGATGTACGTCAACCTACTTCCTTTTGCAATAGTCTTGTATTGACGTCGAGTCAGGCTCCTGCTGCCGAGAAGCCTGCTGCTTTGTCCAAGACCAAGACAGGTCGGGTTGAGAAGAAGGCCGCCAAGCCCGCAGCCAAGAAAGCTGCTGCGCCCAAGAAGGCCGCACCAAAGAAAGAAAAGGCACCCAAGAAAGAAGCCAAGGCTGAAGCAGCAGCATAAACAGTCTTGTCCTTTTGGTGTTTTCTGTTTCCGTCTTTCTCGGTTGGAATGGGTGGTCAACTGGCGTTCAGGGTACATAGGGTATAAAGAGATGTGCACGCGTATGTGTATGGCTTATCATGCAAGGGGTTCAGGGAACACGTTTAATGCTTTCTCATTCGGATTGCAAGGGCGATTTGCCTAAAAGGTATTACATGGCATGGCAGGTGTTGCCGGAGGGCAGACTGCTTGTTGAGCATAGGGAGCTACTTTTGAGTGGATTGCACATAGTTTCCGTCACGACATCATCAGGGGACTGAGGAAGGAGGCCCATGGTTTTGACGATGCGATGAAGATACACACTGTAATTATACCAATGACCAATGTTTTCTGCACTGCTTCGGTATCTATGATTGCCCTATTCCTGATGACAGAATTTGCTTGAAACATTGCGTAAAGGACGCTGAGTGTGGGTAGAGGCGAGAAGATGAAGCATGGCCTCGACGCGTCTTCTAACCCCTGGTGGATCGTGTGGTTAGTGTGTTGTTTACATTCAACTCAAAAAGGAAATCAGCTTCTATCATGGTTGATAAGGGGTGTCACGTGTTTGTGGGGTTTATATATGAAGTCATGCTCCACTTATCATAACTAAAAAGTTGAATGGCCTGTGCTCTTACAGATTGACTCCACTCCGGCTCCACCGTCCTGGAGAACTCTAAATATATACTTAGGTAGGCACATACGGTACCTACATTCGTCTTGTCAGGGATTCCCATCTTGCAGCGGATACCTGGCATGTGAGCACTATATACCGTTATCCTCCTGTCATGTGTCATGTATACAGAGACATTATTGCTCCCTCTAAAAGTATTTGCATAACGCAAAAGGTACTCGTCCTAAAGCTTTGATGCAGTCAAATATAACGAGCCACATTAAGAGATAAAGTACTGCCTACCCAGGTAGGTACTGAGTATGTTGTGGGAAATTCCTAAGCAGATGAAACTGCTCAAGCAGGTAGAGCAGTCTTACAGTTGACCAATACTAGTGTAAATATCTGCCAGGACAGAACTAGGCTTTGATATTGACAACACCTACGAGTTGCTCTCTCTGCAGTGATGAACAGCTTTCTCTATTAAACCTCTTCTCTTTTCCTTTTCTTTCACGGTTTGAATGTCAAAGAATGAAGGGGTTATGCGCAGTTTTACTAACTATATGCCTGTCTCATTAGTTTATATAGCGCATTTATATAAGGCTTTCGCTTTTCTTAACTTTTATAACCAGTACGGTTTTAAGCTTTAACTATATTTTTATTTACATCTCCACTACTTTATTTCACAGCCTGGATGTTTATAACATAGAGAAGATAGGTATTTCTAAAGAATATAATTAATGTCGACAATCATGGAAACAGTATCTTAAAGCCACTACTCGATTTATTACTTATTCGCACCTAGCTAGATACTATGTGCTGATATAACAATTACTAGGTCTGACGCCATTCAATGAATACAAAGACGGCCCTGAGAGTTTTCAATCATAGTAGTACCCACCAGGTATATCGCGTTGCCTTTGCGTGTACTTCAGGACTGGAATTGGCTCCCAGGCTTTTAACTTACTCACGGTCCTTAGTTTCCTTGTAAATTCTATTGGAACAATTTCATCTCATTTAGTTAATTAGGCATACATGTATATAATAATTATAGGCAGATGTATTTAGATGCCTAGTTTAGGTTAGATGATTTGTTTGCCTGTTGCCTTTGGTTGATTTGGACAACAGGATGGAGGCGTTACGCAATGCTTGTCACTGTTGCAGCATTCTTCAACAGCTGCCTGTTCCTTATCTTATCGTTGGGACTAAATCAGTTAGCGGTGTTCCCGCCTTGGTTAAGCCTACTAACCTTAATGTCCCGTAGGCATGGAGTGGCCCGCTATTCCCCCTCCCCCTCCCCGTCCGCCCTTCCCACGGCCAGGTAGAGTAGAACCGGCTGTTCCGATTGTCATCCAAGCCAGCTTCCGCCCCTGTCTTGTGTTTCCGTCTTTTTGTGCCTGTGTTTATTATATGCATGTGAGTGTATGCGTGTGTGCCATGTCACACACTTTCCGCTACCTCTATGTCAACTCGAATGATCAGGTTAGTGTGCAGTGAGTAGTGCCTGAGTTGAGTGGTGGGTTGGGAATTAACACTCGAGAGCTGCCACTGCGACACCGACCAACTAATAATAGCGACCCATTGCGACCATTGCGACCATTATTGATTGACTAACGGCGTCAGACCCGGCATCGAGCCCGCCATTGCATGGACTGAAACTCCCCATCTCGGCGCCTTCAATATTCTCGCCGTACATCAATTGACCTTGATCGGGCTTAACATGGCAATGAGGTAGTTCCGACCCGCAACCGTAACCGCAACCGCAACAGCAAACTACTCGTACATTTTCCCACTTGTTGTCCCTGCTGGTGCCATCCTTCACTATGTCTTCAGGCGATCAACCCTTCGGTTCCAACAATCCGTTTCGCCGAAAACTGGGTACATCGACGTCCATCCCTGCGCCCGCTAATTCAGCTGAGCCTCCGAGCTCAGGCTTTGGCCTTGAAGGGTCCCTTGCTACATCTACTACTCTCACGATGCAACCTCCGTTGACCACTTTCAAATCCGCTGCATCAGAAAGCGAAAGGCGGCATGAAGAAGAACAGCCGATACAACAAAGACCCAAGAAGATTGTCAAGAAGGTTCGCGTTCAGTCGCCGCCCCCCTCATCACCCGAGGAATCACCCGAGGATGCCGTCCCCGTTACCCGCTTCTCCGCGCCAGAGGCGCCAGATCACAATGACGACGATGATAACGATGACGACAGCTCAAGCGACTCGAGCGACAGCGATGAACAGGACGACCCGTTCAATGGCAAATCGGCATTTGTAGATGAAAATCCACTGTCCGAATCGCCTCTCCCACAAATACCCCCGAATCCGTTCGCCAGAACACTCCATGACATTGAAAGGGGAAGTCAAAAGCAGGATGATGTTGCCAAAAATACCTCTAAAGGGTCACTTGATGTGGATTCTTTCAAGCGGCTGCTTTTGACAGGTTATGCGAATCTACCGCAGCCCGGTCAAGCAGCGACAAACCCGGCAGGAAATGCTTCGGGGACAGCTCATCATCAGGGGCCTTCTCCCCCTGATGGTTCCAGCAACACGGATGCGAGCTCAACATCTAGGCAGTCCATACTCGATGTGCTACAGGAGACACCTAGGACATCCCATGAGATTTCCGAATCCGAAGCGCCTACGGAACGCAAGACTATCCTCCCTTCCTCACCCTTAGCTAATGTGTCATTGACTTCCGGAAGGAAAAAGCCGCCGCCTCCTAGCTCCAGACATGGTAAGCTTATTAAGATCGATCTGGGTGCTGCGTCCAACTCTCGTGACTCGGCGCTTGCGGCTTCTGCCAGCGCTGACCCCCCTTCCCCGTTCGTTGCACCCCCACGGACTGGCTCCGAATCTATCACATCAATGCACTCTTCCCCGGCAGCGACGGATGTGAACAAACCTCTCCCCGCACCTCCTTTGCGTGCTTCTGCAGATGAAGATACTGAATCTCCATTCGATCGAGAGGCCGCCGGAAAGGTGCCTGAAGCATTTGCAGAGTTACAAGCCAGTCCCAGACCACCGACACCTCCGCCTACCACTCGAAGTCGCTCCGAGTCTCAAAATAGTACGCAACCCCGCAAACCGGCAGTACCACCGCCGCGTCGACACGGGAGAAGCGACAGTAGAGTGCCGTCTGTTCACTCAATTAATGCCGACGAGGAGCCGCCGAGATCATCTATGGAATCCAGCCGGTCTAGGACGGATAGTCTACGTATCAATATAAATCCTGAAAGAATTTTCCAGGCGCCAGCTCCACCTCCTCCACGGCGACCTGGCCATGCACGGCAAGGGAGTTCTTACACAGTTCACAGCCAACCGAGCTTCTCCCCAGCCATAAGTCCCGGCGTGAGCGAAAAGGAACGGAGCCCCTTAGGAAGCGTCTTCACTCCAAAAACCACCCCTAGCATTCAGACCAAAATTTCGAATGGGCTAGGCACTGCCGAGTCTGGAGTATCGAATAAATTAAGCCCACCGCCCCCACCCCCAGCTAGAAAACAAAGCACAAGGCGGCCGCCTAGCATTAGAGGTGTGGAAGGCAGCAATGGTCCCGGTCCGGTAAGAAAAGTGAGTAGAGAGAAAGAGAGCGGGGCACCACCGCCGCCTCCGCCACCACCTCGGGCTCGGGGTAGTGCCCGGTCAAATCCCAACTCAACACCTATAGGTGAAGAGGCGATTCGAAGGGGAAGCATTGACACTATGTCAGGAGGTGACGACTCCCCCCCAACGGTTGGGGTGGGCGGTGAAAAACAGGGGACAGATATCTTGGCGGATCTAGATGCGTTACAGAGGGAGGTTGACGAACTGATGAAGAAGGGTGCCAGTGGTTGAGGGAGTAAACTTACTTTTTTTCTCTGCTTATACTATACAGGCAGCATGCGAGCTTCCAACGTATGCTACAAGCTATCCGAGAAGGGCTTGTCACTGCTCCAGAGTGTATGGGCAGGTTTGGATGAATTGAAAAAGGAAAAAAAAACCCTGGATACCAGAGTTGATGAGCATGCGATTACGCCGATTGATGTGTGGGCGCGGTTTTTTTGTTGTTTGTTTGTACAATAGCGGCCTGTCAATTTGGCACCAGAGGTTTGGCCCGCAAACTGGGCAGACAGACATAGAACGGAATCCGGGATTAAACACTATTGAATAAATATGTCATCGTTTGACTCACTCTCATCCCAGGTGCTGCCTGTCTTGCATTTTAAAGGATGAAATATAAGGATAGGGCTGGCTGCGTATTAGCTCTCTATCTCATCTTCCCCCCTTTTCTCTGGGTTATCTGACTGTATAAATGTCTCCGTCCCTCCCTTCTTCTCTACTTAATGAATAGACCAGTACAATTTCCCAACGTACCTAATCTGATAAAAAATCTAGAGGTAGCAGTGAGTTCTTGTCTAAGAGCGCCATCTGTACCTTATACCTCTTTCTTGCGTTGAAATACGGCGTTATCTATAAGTACCCACTGGTACTACTGTAGTAAATACATATACATATACATATATATATATGTATACCTAGGTTAGATACTTACCTACATATTCCAGTAAGCGCTTCACTGGTATAATTGTTTATATATAAAAAGATAAGGTAGTGTATCCCCAAGGTTATAGGTATAGGGATGCTTCAGCAATGAGGTATATTAGTCCCTTTCGGAAGTAATAGCCTCGCTTTCAAATAGGAAAGGTAGGTGCTGGTACTAGTACCGGTACGATAAGCCAGTGTGGGAGTGTTAATTATCTACAGCGATAACCTATCGTAGAATATTATTTGATGGGTTCAATCGAATGGGATGGGATGTTCCGTGTATGAATCGGTAAGGTTTGTTTATGTGTGTGTGCCCAGTTTGTGAAGCCCATCGTGCAATGGTACACGACATACCCGGCCCCCGCATGAAAGAATGCTCACGTATGGTTTAACGAGCCGACTGCAGTCACTCGAAGGTTTGGGGTTACAATCATCGTTCATAAAGGAGGTCTCTGTATCTGCCGAACAAGTTGTTTTCCGAAGATAAAAGAAAGGAGGAGGCGAGGAGAGGAAGGAAGGGGACTAGCCGTTCGGTCGAATACTATCTGATCCGATGTCACCGACGACTTCGCGAAAGTTTGCAGCGGGAGTTACCCGTGACCCGTCATGCGCGGCTAGGAGTTGGGACTGACGTAAACTGTCTTTGATGTAAAAGGGGTGGCACTTCTATCTATTCGTCGCTGGGTTGATACGGGTGAGCGCCTACCTATAAGAGCCTTCTGGGTTCTGAAGCCCGCTCCTTGATGATAGGTACACTATTTATTATCAGCGTGAGCTTGGATCAGATATCTGCGAGAAGATAGTACAACATATCTACCTACCTGTCAGCCGCAGGATCATGGAGGAAGGGAAAGGAATATAGATACACTGCTGGATGGAGGACTCTTTTCTTTCATAGTTGTCGAGGCCGCAAGTAAAGAAGGTCCCGGCTTTCGGCGGGTGAAGAGGTTGGCGGGAAGGGGTTATAGCCCCTGAAGGGTCTGTGTAAAGGTAGTTAATGACACTTCCTGGCAGATGCCGGCGATGGAGATTTCAGTTCAACCCCCCTGGGGAGTTGATAAAATGAGATACTGGAGAGGTTATTCCGAGCGGATACACAAATGAGGATGAATAAGCGGCTATGTGAACTGTGACACCCAAAAGCAGTTATATAATTCCCATTTATTCCTAATTGAGCCTACAATTACACACTTTCTTATCCATACCCTCGTAAATTGAGGGGGTTAGCGAGGCTCTAGTCACAAGGTTGCCAATCGAATTGAAACCTATAGACAATGTCTACGATGCTGCTTAGCTTCAAGTAGGTAAGGACTACAACATCGTTAGTAATTCCGTTACGTAGCTGTGTATCTGATGAATATCTGATACGTATGAACTGGAACTTCGAAGATGTTTTGCGCACTGCTCCTTTCTAGCATATCGAAACTCGTCGACGTATGCTACAATATGCATGTTAGCTACTCTTGAGGGTAAATACAGACATGGGATTGTATTTAATAGTTTGCGCACCTGAATCATACTTATAACCTTCAGCAATATCGCTCTCAAATCAAGCCAACAGACATTGTCAACGTAGGAGAGAAAATAAAAACAGTGTATGATAGTCACGACCAATAGATTTGTACCTGGTGTTACGGAGTTACATGTACCTCAGCGCATTGTTATCAAGTGGTACATACTGATATATATCACACACACGTACACCAGATGTGGCTATAAATCAATATCAGCAGCGACACCTATCGCTAACCGGTGGGGTGCATCTAACAGGAGGCTGAGCTATGTGTACCTAATTACCTTAATGCCTAAGTACGTGGCAGCTTCAAGAAGGGCGTCATAGCAGCCTCAAATTGATATTGGAATTTGGGTTGAACGTCGGTATCGACTTAGATATGTGACGTACACAGATAAGGTAGCACAGAGAATTTGTAGGTAATGCACGGAATTGCGGGAATAGGGGGAATTAAATCGGGCGCAGCACACCAATCACTGTGTTTGCTGTCTTCTAGAAGTGACTATTTATTTCTTGCTCTCAACATCTACATGTAAACACGGGAGGGGAGAATACAATAAAAGTGACGCAGTGAGCAAGGTGTGGCACATTCACAGACGGATATGACATTTGGCAGGTCACACCCAGTGTAGGTCACACCTCACACCTTATGGTGCGATACGCCTTGGACCTTATTATTCATACCTTCCACGCAACGCCTACCTCAGGCTTCCAAAGTCCTGCGCACTTTAAAGCTTGACAGCTGTCCAATACTCATTTTTGTGCCTTATGTGAAGCACGGAAGCTCAAATTTACGCATACCGAACCCACGGGCTTATATAAGTACCTGTGCTGCGAGTGTGCATTTATTTTGCTTCAGTTTCCGAGTATGCGTCTGCCCCAACAGCCAAACGCTGCCACTAACGGCGCCCACACAGACCACTATTGCCACTTAGCTGGCTTTCTGTATTATACATTGATGACGTTCAAATGGAAGACCTTCGCGACGCCGAGCATACCGTGGCGACTTTTGCTAAGCTGATCGACCGTCTCCGGCCAGACAACATCTCTCGTACAAGAGAAAACGCCGGTCTTCTTGCCAAACGCCAGAATTCCAACGGCTCTCAGAAAAGCGCAGCGCCGCTCAGCGCTCGTTGGAGGTCCAAGAAGAAAGAGTGGGATGAATCAGTTGAGGGAATCTGTGAGTAGAAAACTCGCTACCTTAACTTACGTTACTAAAGAACCTACCTCCAGCCAGCACCCTCTGCATGCTAACTAAAAGCAAACTTAAACAGTGTGGAATGAGCTCGAGCAACCACAGAGCGAGGTGGCGCAGAGTTTCAGTATCGACCCGACGGCGCTGAAGGAGTTCATCAGCTCGCCCGAGATGATGAAGCTCGGGTGTGAGTTCGCGCGACACTACGACCACGAAGACTCGGCGAGGCAGGAGTACTGGACGGCGGAGGACCTCTTCTTCGAGCTACAGGCGGTGAAGCAGGGGGACGGGGACCCGGGACGGTGGGTAGGCCCCAAGGTGTACAAGAAAGACTGGGACATTGCCGACCACCTGGTGCGCTTCGTGTTGCTGGCCGAGCAGTGCCGCCTATGCTCGGGGCAGGGGAAGTGGACCGGCTGGGAATGGGGCTTCTCGATCAAGGTCGCCTTCTACCTCAGCATACTGCGCTGCTACACCATCCGAGAAGCGAAGCAGAAAGAGCTGGCAAAGAACCTCACTGGCGTCGGTAGTAGTGGTAATAGTGCTACTTCGCCACGTTCGTCCCATGGTAGCAGGAACTCGAGACAGGAGTGATCGGTCTTTTCTGAGTTGTCTTCATTTAGAACACGGGACGCCTCTAATTTCGCTAGAACGCCAAGAAGACAGAGCCATTGGTGGGGCGTTATGCTGGTGATAATAGAGACCTATCGCGCCGCCTCGATTGACGTACCGCCTTGGTGGGTTCTGATGGGTATAATACGATGCCGGATCCCACGTTTGTTGGTAATTATGTGCTCTTGGTACAATCAGTTTTTGTCGGGCACGTATGGTCTTGGAGCAGAGAATGGACATGGCACGGCGTTAGGGCATTGATAGAGACACCACGGGCAGTCAAACAACCGCTATGGGCGGGGCAATCTGCTTGAGTACTAGCCACAGTTTGCTGTGTACATTTACAACACAACGGAAATAGACATCTAACCTAATACCCAAATTCAATGTCAAACTTTGGTAATACGACTTGCTGTGCTTTGAGAATCGTGGTATCTTTCAAAATAACACATTTACCGCAAACCATGTGAATTTACGGCACAGCTGCACGCAGAATCCTGCTGGTTTGAACTCTACTCAGCATCTTTCACTGTTTAAGGTACTTGGTCGGAGGAACTAAGCCACACCACGCACTCCTTGTACGATAGTTAAGCTCAACCGCTGCAAGTACGAACTTACTAGGTAGTCAACTCAGGTGGTACCTACCTAGGTATAGGCAAGTCAGCTACAGTTGGTAGATACACTTGTTACAGGGTACCTACAAGGATCAGCGTAAGCCACATCTACCATTCGGTACCTATGTCGCGACTCAACCTACAGAATTAGATTCCAAAGACCCAGGTTGGACGCGTTTGCTACCCCCCCGGACTTCATCTTCTCCGGAATACCTCTCCATTCCATCCACTTGAGTCCTTTGTTACACCGTTTAGCTGGGACTTACAACTCTTCATTATTCTATCAAACTTCTATCTGAATCCTACTCTTATAGTTTCTAATTATTCATCGCGGTATGTCTGACGAATCAGATAGAGAAGGGAGCGTCGTTTCTGGCGATGCTAGAATCTCACTAGGAGAAGTCTCGGACGAGTCTCGAACCGAGGATGGCAATGATTTCCTCGATCTCGAGGCAGAAGAATCTGGGGAGTCCGATGAGGATGATGACAGTAATCTTGATTCCGATGCATTCGAACACCCTTCATTCCCCCAGTTCTCCTCTTTACCAGCAGAGTTGCGTTTAATGATATGGGAGGCAGTAGACCCATACTTGAAATTTAAAGGCAGAGTCATGGAGTTTAGGGTTGTTGATGACGATGGCCAACTGTGGGAAACTGCGACCGTGGAACCACAAACAGCTCCGGCAAGGACCCTTCTCGCCACCAATCGCGAATCCCGTGGCATCGCTTTGAAGCACTATCCTGATGTTATACAACTCCGTCGCGGCAGAGGTTATGTTCGCTTCGATAGCAACTACGACATAATCTTACTTACCGGCACCTATTTTGGCGCTCAGTTACCCGGCGTTGCGCGTTGGTGTAGTAAGGTCCAACACCTCGCCTACAACGTTGACAATTGGCCGATCGACCCTGCCTCACTAGAGGGCTTTGAAAACCTCAAGAGGGTTTTTGTTTGTGGCGACGGAAGTTTCATAAAGAGGTCTGAATTTGAAAAGAAAATCGTGCCAAATCCACTCAACCTGTTTTGGCTTGAATTAATGGAGGAGGAGACCAGTATTGGGGAAGACATGTGGCAGCTGTTTTGTTGGCCTGACAAAACGTCTAGGGCCAATTTCGCTGAAATTATCAGCGAAGGCTACAGGCAACTCAATTCTATGCCCTCTAAGATCGGTTCTGTTCCCCTATGGGGCATGGTACGGTTCTTATTTGGCTCGGCTATAGAAGCTTATGCAAAACTTGGATATACTGCCTCAAACCCTCCGCCAACAGAGCCTCCACCAGGGGAGGGCTGGTCGGACTGGCCGGAGTCTGAATCTGAATCTGAATCTGAACCGGATGAGTATGAGTTGGATGGATTTGTTGTGGACAGCTCATCCGAGGGAAGTGAGGACCCTGGCGATGATGGAGACAATGATGTTGATGGTGATTCCGACGACGCTAATGATGGGGAACCCCAAGCTTGGACAAGCCACGAAGATTTTGAATCTTTCCACGGGTTTTCTCCACTTCAAGAAGACCCCAACGACTTTGAGACGAGCGAGCAGTTACCAGCAGCTGCTACTTTCTCCAGTCTCGAGCCTGAGTCCCCAAAGGATCACATTTCGGTGACATCATCGTCTGAAGAGCAGCCAGTTGCAGCAAAAGAGTCTTCCCGGTTTAAGCGTCGTGTTATATCCTCAGACGATGAAGACGGTGGTGAAGAGGGCACCGGTCCCGATGTTGAGAATCGTTCGCGACCTAAGAAGCGCGCACGTGTTGTGCTTTCCAACAGCGAGGATGATGATGAGGATGAACACAATGACATGAGAAAGAACCATCCGCGCGACGATCAACTTGGCAAGGATGATGAAGATGATGACAACGAAGACGATATCACTGATGAAGATGAAGAGGAGGATGACACCGAAGAAGAAGCGGAACCAAGAGCATCGAAACCAATGTCCCTCTTAGCCAGACTGCGTCAGTTCTGCTCCGATGTTCCTGTCTCCCCTGAGGGCGATTCACCTACCTCAACCGGGGATGAATACGGACGAGAGGGCGGATATGAAAGAGACGACGACGATGAAGATGGCGACATGGATGGCGAAGGGGCGTTACTCGATGCCGAATACCCGGACTCGGCTGAGGAGGATGTCGAAGATGATGGATGGTGAAAAGAACTGGCAATTCGGCGGATAAGACGACCACAACATCTTGCGACAAATCTCCTCGCTACATAATAGTCATACAAGAAACTAACTTAGTTTCAGCTTATTGAGTCGACTAGGTGTTTCCAACCTCGTCTTCTATGGGCTTAGATTTCGAGGGACGGCAACTTAGCTAAACACAGAATCGTACTACGCAAGTGATATAGCTGGTGTATCACTTTGCTTTCTAATAGACCACCTAACCTAGCCAAATAGACTTTGATCAACATGTCTGACAATACCTTATTTTTAGTTCCGTGTGTTCTCCTGCTGACGGTTATAAACTGCAAAATTGTTGGGGGCTATTTGCAGATCACGATGATCATATTGTTAGGCAGGGCGAGTACTTATGTACCTCTCTGTATTGCTCTGATCTCCAACCCAGAAACCAACCTACCTACTATTAAGCTTTTTGACAACAGTCTCAGCAATAAATAGAAGTTCCAGCCACTAAAACATTTCTGTCACTTATTTTCTACTGCCGATCGTTGACGAATGGGATCCATAGACATGGGGTAGTAAGCAAGTGCGCAGACCCGTGCAGATCCTGTGTAGAACCTGTGGCTTGAAGGATGGGGCGATTCATGGGGCTATGTCCAATAATAACTCGGTATCTGAACAGGAACAGTTGTCCTGATAGGGTTGCCTAAACTATTCGCCTTGCACTAGGTAGTACAGCCCAGCTAGCGCGGCATAGTACGGTGACGGCAGGTACCCAAGTATTAGGGAGGCTCCGTCCGTAATACCAGGTAAGCGTTTAATAAGTATTCCCAATAACTCACTCGAGGCGTATTTGTCCTTTTTCAATGCCTTCATAGGTAATATGTTAGAGTCTGAAGAAACGGAATGCTAGAGAACGATCTAGAAACTTCAAAAGAGCTACTTTCTGTTTACTAAATTCCGTGAAAAATGGGCGACGAAGGGGTATGGAGGCAGCACCTTTATCTCCAAACGCGGTTGAGGGAGAAGAACGGCCGTATCCGTCTACTCACAGTCCAGCCGCGACAGTATGCACAATCAAGGCCAGAAGCACCGCCTGACACGATACATTGTTTCTTGAGGCTGGCAGGGTTGAAAGAACATCCGGCATTCACTGCAGTGTCGCACCGCTGGCAAGCTACAGATGCTGTTGACGAAACTAAATCGGTTCTTGTCAATGGCGCTGCTGTGCCCGTCTCCACAGGTTTATACGAGGTGCTCTACCACATTCAGAAACAGACTGAGCCTGTTGTTGTCTGGATCGATGCGCTCTGCATAAACCACGCAGATGAGCATGAGACGGAGAAGTCTGTTCAGATCTCCCAGCTGGCGCAGATTTATTCCGTCGCCGAGAAGACGTTGATATGGCTGGGAAACACGGCGGATAGGAGCGACGAAGCTATGAAGGCATTGAGGCGACTTACCGATGAACAGCTTACCCTCAGTGCCTACGTAGCCAACTGGACTCCCCAGCTAAGTCATCAGCTCGCGCAAAAGATTCTTCCCTCTAGATTTGTCAGCTCCGGTCCTGCTGTGACACCCGGGAATAAAGAACCGGTCGAGCTGCAAAAGGAGCTGGAATCGCTCCGGGCACCTCTCAAAGCCCTGATGGAACGCGACTACTGGATGGACCTCTGGTCTCTGGTTGAGCTTTGCCTATCTCATAGGGGCATAGTTGTCTGTGGAGATCATGGCTTGGCGCTCGATCATTTCTATTCAGCGTCCAGGGCCCTGGATCACATTATCAACCACTTCACATACTCGAAATGGCTCGCATCTGCGACAGACCCCAACGCGTCGAACGCGCAGAGTGCCGTGCTAACTGGGGAGGAGATCTCGAATCTCTCACAATCTCCTGCGCTTCGCATCCTAGGCCGGCGCGAGGATTACAGAAGGGACGCTGTCTCTTGGATCAAAACGCCTGAAACTCCCCTATTCACGCTTCTTAACCGCTTCTACGCTATCCCCAAAGACAAACAACTCCCCCTCCACATTAATGATGCACGCGATAGGGTGTACGCCCTTGCATGCCTAGCGACCGACAACACGGAACTAGGCATCACGGTAGACTACAGCAAAGACGTTAATCAGGTAAACGCCGAGGCCTCCGCGGCTTTCCTCCGGAAGTATCCTAGGGTCTTGCAATTAGCGCAGGGCACCGCCGTGACCGACGATAACAGTAACCCAACCTCGTGGGCGATCAACTGGGAGAAAATTAGACTACCCCCGTCTGACATTGGCGCGTCGGAGCGCCCATTTAATGCTTGCGGCCCGGCAGATATCCGCTACTACCGGGCCGATCTGAGTACACCGGACCGCATCTCCCTCAAGGCCGCGGTCGTCGACAAGGTGGAGGAGGTCGGCGCGCAGTACCAGCCCGGCGAAGAACTGGGCGACGTTGAGCAGCAGCAGCAGCGGCAGCGGGCCTATCTGTCCGAGATTAAGCAGTTCTGGGAGGAGTCGACGGCGTCGATTAGTTCGCCCTATTTCGCGGAGCAGGCCGCGGTGGCATTGGCCAAGATCCCGGTCAGCGATGTCGAAGTCAGCCCTTCCTCGAACACACTCACGAGGTCGTCGACTGCTACGGTTGAGGGGTACAAGAGGACTTATGAGGCATTATTTCCGGCGGAGAATGAGGAGTCGGACTCCCCTTCGCCTGCGGAACCCTCGACAGGACCGGAAGAGGGACAAAAGCAGCAGCAACAACAACAAGCTATCGAATCCAAGCCATTCGACTCTAGTCCGAGCATACCGTACGTTGCGGCGATGGCCAGGATGGCTGGACGGAGACCGTTCCGATCACATAAGGGTTATATCGGCATAGGACCAGCGGACCTAACCGTCGCGGACGTAGTCGCTATCCCTTACGGCTCAGCCGTTCCCTTCGCGTTTAGAAGGACGGGACAAGGAGATGAGGCGAGCTACAGGTTAGTGGGCGAGGTATACGCTTTTGGCATCATGGACGGCGAGTTCATGAAGGTGCACAGGCAGGAGACTATGTTGCATGTTGTATAGAAACTACTAATCTAGATTTATTTAGAAGGAGTTTATTATTTTTCTTCTGCCTCTCTCTCTCGTACTCTATCCCTCTCTCTGTTTATTTTGTAACGAAGGGGAACTAAGAACTAAGCCGTATGGATGGATCGTGATACTATTGTCTCCTGGTATTCATTTGCAGAGGGGGATGATATGCGGATAATTAGTTTATGCATCATCATCATCATCATCATCATCATCATCATCATCATCACGAGGACTGGATTTATACCCTTTGTACTCATTTTCATACTCCGGGTCATCCCGTGATACGGCGTCCGCACGGTGCCCAGCACATGGAGACCTCGCATGTCTTGATTGAAGCTCATCGTCTAATTTGGGCCCTTATCTCCACCAGCGGTTCCTAAACGCGTAATCTCTCAATTCTGCGGAGAGCAACAGTAGCCACCCAATAACCTGAAGAATACCTTACATTGTGCTGAAGCGGTGCCCATATATGTTTACAGTACAATAAACCCATCTAGAGGCCCGAAATATGAGGGGTCGGTTATCTGAAGGGGATACATAATTACAAAACGCGCTACGCGACCGAAATCACTAAACCTGGCAACTTTCTGCATACGAATGAATACTCGTGCATCAGTAACAACCTTTCTAACTTGAGGTAGGTGGTTACTCTATCGCGGAGAACATACATCTGTATATATATATATATATGTAGGAAAATGGGGTTGTGACCTTGGCAAGTGCTCCTTGCGAAACATGTCTGAAACCAACAACAATTCCCTAAGCTCTCACAAACAACTGGGTCGCGCTAAGTACTACATATAGTCTTTGGAGAACGAGCTTCTACTAGGGTTCTCTGTGCGCGCCCAATTGTGGGGAAGATAGGGAATGATGTTTATCAGCGTTGCGGTTATAGAGCTGGAATGCAAGGTAACGACACCTAGTTTTATGAAGGGCAACAGAGAGGAGAGGAGAGAAGATGAAAAAAGGGATATTCTAGCGTAAAATGGAACCTGAGGTGGTTTTAGTTCTTTAAAGGGGAATTCAGAAATTTGATACATATTGATGTCGCAGCTGGGTTGTGCCCTATCAATGGTTCATATGTGTCTCAGAGCAGCGTGTTAGGGAAGCTTTAAGCGATGGATGCGTCTCTACCGTATGTATGTATGTATTGTGTATATGCATCCGCCCAGACACAGGTATTTCTTGCATCTCTTTCTTTATTTCTTGGTCGGATCTGTAATTAAAATATAGAATATAGTTGGATAAGTTACAAAAAACATCTTTTTATATATTTGCATTGTTAGTACCTATCATCACCACTACTTCTAATCTCGGTAACAAAGAGAAAGAGAAAATGGACATCAAAAGATCCCACTACCAGGCACTCTCCGTAACAGACGACCAAGAAAAACTGCTACCGACAACAAGAACCTCTATACACATTCGCAAATCATTTACAGATGACTGCCCAACAGACACGACTCCAACGACGATAACAAAAAAAAACAAATCTTTCGCGTCAAGGATAAAACCTTATATATGGTTCCTCAACACGGCGCTCCTGCTGGTTATAGCCGGTCTCTTGCTCTTGTTACTGTCTCGAGAGCAGCAGCAGAAGGAGAATAGAAGTGGGTCGTCGTCATCGCTATGGCAGGTTGGTGGTGATTACGCCGGGAAGGAACCTGAATGTAAATCTTCTCACCTTACCTTAACTTTCTCTCACCTCAGCTTCAACAGCTTAGCCCAGTCCGCACTCGATTTTCGATTGATGGACTAAGTACGCTGGCTGTTTTGCTTTATCCCGTCCTGCTCGGATTTCATAATAAGACGACTCGAGCGTATGGATGAAAAACTTGGATGCTGACAACGCGGTGATTTTACTAGTCTCGACGCGCGTGGTGAAATGGCAAGCAGACATGTCTTTCGTCCCGAAGAACACGACTGAGTTTTTCTCCGATGAGACGCTGGGCCGTTGGAAGACGTTGATGCCAGGTGGGTGTGCTTTCTTCATTCCTACCTCTTATACCTACCTATCTCTGCGCGACTCTTGCTTACTCACTATACCTCTCTTCCTCCCTTCTTCTCTCATTCATTCATTCACTCCCATCTACCTACCTATCCTAGCTCCCTATCTCCAGTTCCCTATGTAACCTACATATATACCTGCGAAGCAAAGCAAGCTGACAACCACCAACCCTCCCAAAAGCGGGAACAGGCTTCGACACACTCAGTCAAGCGAGCAACAAAGAATCCTCCACCTCCATCACCTTCTCGACAACATCAATGACGCACCAACTACACTGCCTCTTCATGATGGGCCGGATCTACGCGGGCGTCTCGACGGGTGTAACAGACTCGCTTCCTGAGGATTATCATGAGCATTTCCTGCATTGTATCGATTACCTGCGCCAGGGCGTCATGTGTGCGGGCGACGTGGCGATCGAGCCGCATGGTGCGGATGATGCGGATGATCTGGGTCCGCTTGATGGCGGGTGGAATGGGCTTCATGGTACGTAATGCGATGCGATGTGAAATAAAAATCTCGTGAGTTTAGGTGTTGAGTTGAGTTTGTAAGATAAGATGAGTTTGGTGTGAGATGAGCTGGGATGGAATGGGATGGGGGTGTCTACTTAAGATACGAGGAAAGTTTGAAACATGGAATAAAGTGTGCGTGCTAACTGAGAGACTCAAACAGTGTGTAAGGACTATTCGCAGGTGTTGGGATACTTGGAAGGTAAGCAAGTCAACTCTACTTTTTTCTTGTTCTCCAAGACTCCGTCATTTGTTTTGCGACGCGACGTGACGCTTGCGCTGTACGGCTAGTTGACAAGCATACTACTATACCTAGGTCAAATAGCAGATGGGTCCCGCACCATCTTACCTGTGGACGACTAAGCGAGTGACAGCAATCCCGACCAAGGCACTTGGTAATTTTAGGCAGAAAGATAATTTTTTGAAAGAAAACGTAGGAGGTCGTGTATAATATCAATTCATCTTAAACCAAGTTCTGCGCATACAATTAGCGAAGTACAAATTCTAACAAATCTACAATGTCAGGATAAAACATGGGCGTGTTGAGTATAGGATAGCATTGGTGAAGATCCAACATCTGTCAGTGAATTATCAATTCTTGCAGCATCAGTGGTTTAGTGGTAAAATCCATCGTTGCCATCGATGGGCCCCGTGTTCGATTCACGGCTGATGCATTCAATTAATCACCGTTTCGACTGTTGTATGAAACATTCTTTTTCATGTTTTATTTCTTCTTTCTAGGTGTTGATGCTTTTATTGTTAAATCTTAAGCTTTTTATTTGTTTCTTTTTCTTTTGTGTTATTAGTAGTTTTTTTTGTGTTATTAGAGTTGCAAGCGCGTCACTTTAGAGGAAACAAGGCTCCTATGTATGACTGATCTGTTGCCGAAGATCTACGGATGAGGAAGTAAAAGGAAAGAAACTCTACAATACATGACATTGTGGGATTTTCTTATTACAGAAGGGCAGGTCAGGTGACTACAGGTCAATGAGTACTTAGGCTCAATGAGCTTTCCAGCTCATTGAAGCTATTCGCATGGCATAGCTCTCTGAGCCATTGTAGCTCTGAGCCATTGACCTGACCTGGGCCTGCACCTTCTGTAACTATTAGTAGTTTTTTTTATGTTATTAGTAGTTTTTTTTGTATTAAAGTATGTTACCTACTGTATGTTTTACTTGTGAAATAAAAACAATATGTCGATACCTGGGTATATAGTAATTGCCTCTAGGTGTCAGGCAGTTGGTCAAACTCAAGAATGTAGACGTCGCAACATAACTTGTCCCCTTGGTGAGATACCCGCTTTCCATCGATGTTATTATCCTATTATAGCGCGATTTGTCATTAGATCTTATCATGAGAACAGTATTTATGAGTTGTTTTCAGCTCTCATAATAAGTAAAGAGATAGAAATACATCCGCTTCCTCTACCGATAGAAGCTAGTATATCTAGTGGTGAATCTGGAGCACAATCCTTTAATTCTTCAGCTTAGCTATGGGATTCCAAGACGGCTTTTCATGCGGAAGGAACGCATCAGCTACAACGCTCGTAAATCTCTGCCTTGAATTGGTTTGAGCGGACTGCATCGCCTTTCGTTGGTCATCAACTGATGCTCATTTCCTTAAGAGTGCAGATCTACTATTGAGAAATATGATGAGTGCGGCCGACTTTAGGTAGGCTATGTATCGCCACTGCTTTCAAGTAAGCCATATTTAGGCATAAAACTAGTCATCAGAGTCCGTTGAACTCGTAGTTTGAATAGTGACCCTGGAAAGCGGTGCAAGTGAAACCATACCTAAGGGCTACATTTTTTCAGTCTGGATAGCTTCAAGGTCCCTTGTGGATTATGACATCAGCGGTTAGGATATTATTCATATCCCGTAGGCTTTCTTAAGTTAACAAATTACTAGCTTCAAGCTCTGAAGTAGGCGCTCTGATCTAGGCGAGGAGTTCACTGGGAGTGATTAAAAATCCGGGCGCAACTACATAGATTGTTACTAAGGGTTGCAGTACTTTCGCCTGCGGAACTACGGGCTATGTGATTTGAGGGTACACATAAGTCAAAAATATAAATTTGTAGTTGTCCAACCTTAAGTCGACAAGGGCTTGTATATTGCCGACCATGTGGATTATACAACGACTCTCCGCGTTTTTATTTTGAGTCGGCCGCGCCGAGCATATGCACATAGTAAACTGAAGTTAGCTGTTGAGGATCAATATTAATCTAAGTGTAGGAGCTACTGTTGGTCAAAACATTGACAAATCAAAGTCTTGCACTGCCGTATGGAGGTTCATGTTGCGACGAACCGTCTATTCCTGGAACTGTTACACCGCGCTTCCTGCACATAAGGCCGCTAGTTTCATTGCGGATCCCTCCCCAAGACGGTTTTATTCAATCAAGCCCGCCAAAGGGACCATGGGGGATGAATAAAAACGCTTTAAATACAGGTGCCTAATCGCTTAACCTGTTGCCTAGATCCACCCCGCGATGTTGAAGGTTTGATGGCAGTGCCAACACAGCTTTAGACGACAAGATACGAAAAAGCAGTAGTGGGGAATTAGACTATCAGGAGATATAGAGATGGGCAACAATTGTGACGTTGAAGGAGTCTTGAAATGACAAGTTTAGAGTGTATATAAGTCGGCTTGATTCCTCGGTAAAGATTAGAGATCAAACAAGTCGGTATCTACATCACCGTTGAATCGCGGAATAGACATTAAAACAACCAGAAAACTTACTTTGATACTTTATCAGCGATCAAAATGCATATGTCAACGTTGATTTACGGACTGGCGGCGACTTCGCTGACCATGGCCCAAAGAAGCCCCGACCCTGGTGACATCCCCGACCTCAAGACCGAGGGTCCCTTTGCTTTGCGCGTGAAGGGTCATGACAAGGCTAGCAGCATCGATGGTGAGAAAAACCTTATAACTTTTAGCCTGATTTTGGGGGAAAGGAGAAATTAATAGAGCAATTAATGCCCAGGCTACATCCGGACTACGGAGAGCGGGACGTTTCTGATGCCGCAGTACGAGGCCGGAAAGGCCCCCATCGCACACAACACGTCCTATCACTACTACTTCAACTACACCGAGTCGATGAAGACCCCAAGCGGGATCCAGCTCGGCTTCTTCCTGACCGACCCGGCAGCTGACAAGGGACCCTCGAACCCTTACGGCCTGAAAGGCAGCGCCCTGACACTCCAGTACGAGCTGCGCTCCAACGTTGCCCGCGCCGTGCTCGGCGACACGACGGCCGTTATCACCGGCTTCGACGACGATAACCAGAGCTTCCTCGCCGACGGTCTCGACGACGCGAACTACACCCCTGGCAAGCTGCCCAAGTCGGGAGATTATCACTACTGTAAGCTAAGAAAAGTTCTCTTGCCTCGGGAACAGATCGGATATGATGCCGTATCCTTTATGCCATGTTATGCATCGCAAAATTTGATTGCAGAGTCCTAATACATAGTAAATAGATCGATGGGCCGTCTGCTGGCAACTTCTCGCCTACACTTACGCTCCCGCTCTCTCCTGGGTCTCTTGGGGCGAGGCTCGCAACCCCACTTGCGAGCTCGTCAACCTCATCAAGGAGCCGTTGGGTTACTAAATCGACTCTAATACAGAGATGTAATGGTCTAAAAGCGTTTGGCATGAGAGACAGGACTGATACAAATAGACAGGAGGGGTGCACTCTGTACATAGAAAGATCAGCACAAGCTGTTATAATATTATTTGGCGAAGTTTTTCTTCTTATCTTCTTCGTGCTGGGGATGCCAGATCATATGTATTCACATAGATAAGGAACAAGATACCCCAAAGAATGATTATGAAGCTCAACCTAAGCAGCAACTTGCGTTACTGCCGTTTTCCAATATTGGGAATCTACCATTTGGTTGACCATGATGTCGAAGAGTCTGAGAATAATAATCCTGAATCAAACAGAGCTTGAAAGTGTAATCTGGCTAGGTTGAACGGGAAGGATGAAAGTAAACTGCCTTACCACATTAATCACTATGCGTCACAGCAGCCGCAGAGCACACTTCTTCCCCCCATTGACTAAGGATTAATGTACAAGGTACAGTAAGTGGTTTACAGGCATCAGATTGAACTGATGACCCCACTATCGCACAAAACCCCTAGCATTCACTCCCTCGTACCGCATACCTTACCACGCGACTCAACATTCAACGCGTGTTTCTGAGCAGGGATCCTAGCCACCGACCTAACAAGAGTCAAGATTCGAAGACCGGCATCATTCTCGAAAAGACAATATGACCGTATTCCAGTCTGTCTTGACAGTGGGCAATTTCATTAAATTTATATAACAAAGATGATTGTATCCTGTTAGCTGTACTCAACCTGCCAATCATTCCGCACTCTAATAGCCCCGCTGTCCATGCTCTGATTGTTCGATTGAGTTTGCTGCAATGGGATGATCACCGTGATGTGAGTTCGGCACGGATCGGGGACGAGTTGCGGATCGTTTTCCGGCACGAGCCCGGTGCGCGAGCTCTCGCCAGCGACGATGTTCGCACTTGAGAACGGGTGTGCGTTTTCCTCGTCCGCCACTCTAGTCCTCGTCAACGATCCGCCCCAGAAGCGTGTCGTGTGCGAGGTGCGCGTCGTGTGCGAGGACCGCGGGTATACCGAGGGCCGCGGTTGCTTGACGGGATATGTTTTAGATCGTATAGCTAACCAGAGAGGTCGCATCGTCGGGAGACAAGCTGTACTCTATGAGCCTCCTCACGTTATAGGTTGCTGTTCAATGTTTGGGAGACTTACCCGAGACTATAGCAGAATTGGCCTCGACTACCGCCCAAATGATGTGGTTCACAAAGTTCCAACTTACATCCTCGTTGGTTGATTCGGTGATCACCGCGACGAGTCTTAGAATAGAGGCTATGCAAACGCTAAACACTAGTTAGCGCTGGGACACGCACAAGACAAGTACTTTGCTAGGCTACTCACAAGCCTCCGAGCAGGAAGATCGATACAACAACTTGCTTTTGGTTCTTCGTGACGTTAAGACGGACGACGAAAGGGATTGGTAAGACCAGAAGAGTGATATCGACGAAAATATTCGGAATCGAAATCGCATAGAAATACTTTTGAACATTCACATTACAAGCGGCCTCTATCGTCTTATCCCAAAACCCCCTGAGCGGTATACATTGTATAAAGGCGAGTAAGAACTATCGAATTAGTGAGTACGTGTGTACGATGGAGAGATGTCGCATTCTTCGACCGGTCGAAATATACGTACGACAGCGATACCCCACGCGCTGATAGTCGTGCTCAATATGATTATGGGGATCCGTATCCCGCTATGCTTGCTGAAGATGCGCCAGTACAGAGCAATGATAGAGAACTTGACGAAGAGGAGGACGCCGGGGTATATTAACTCCCCTGCAAATAGCCCGATGGCGAAGTGCTCCTGCACGTGAGGGCCAAAGGTCTGGACATGTCTTCCCAGGGCGTGGGGAATCCCTGGACGTGTTCGATCAGTTCAAGGTGATGTTACTCATGTCATGTAGGGCCCAGTAGTGTCTTACACCAGAAAAGCAAAGCTGATGAACCTGTCGCGAACACCTTAAAGCAAAATCCAGTGTTAGCATTGCCGATCTTTGACTGACTGCTTCTTGGAGAGCTCGTGAGTGATTTCATTCATACAAGAGCGAGACTGATGAGCCAATCATCTACCCAGAAACCCGCACAGGTAACCCAACGACACCAGAACCGGAGCGCTACACAGATGAGGGCGAAAGCGAAGGGGACCGTTGCGGCGACATAGAGGTCAGGCTGTCGGTTCTGTGAGAGATCCACAGAGCCTGACGAAGTCGGCATCATTATTTTAGGATCCTAGATATCAATTAAGAATATTTGATGTGATGATGTGGGTGGACAGGATAGGATAGGTAGTGTTTTCGTAAGGATGCACTCCTCGCCATGCCACGAGCGCCAAGACGAGCCGTAGGACGGTAAGCCGTCGTGAATGAGATAAGAGATACACGAGCAAGAGAGCGAGGAAATGGAGGAATAGAAGCCTCCCACGTGGTAAATAAACTGCCAAGAATACGGACAATGTTATTAATAAAAGACATCTATATACGATTTTCTGAGCTCACAGGAGGAAAAGATTAACAAGACTGAACATCAACCACGAGGCCCGGTGGCCGAAAACCTCGAGGTATCATCGTGCGTGCCGTAGTGCAACTCATAATATGTTGCACATGCTACTACATACTTTAAAAACCACCGAAATGACCCAATAGACAATGGGATGGATTGGTTGAATGTCTATTTTGTGTGTGATGGGCGGCTTGTCTCGCATCGTAGTAATCCTTTAAAAAATAAAAAAGCGACCCTAGCTGTCCATCTTGGGCGAAGCAGAAACAGGGCAATCAGCCCGTAAGCCGGAAAAGCTTGTCTCTCGAAAGCGAGAAACCAGGGAATTGATATGCGAGAAGTTGTCCTAAGGTAGCAATTACGCAAGAGTCCTACTACATAAGCTGAAGCAGTACCATACAGCATACATATATATATATGTGATGTAAGGTATAGGTAGTATTCGATCAGCTTAGGTGCGCCTTCGTAAGCTCTAAAACACTACATAGACATGCAGGCTGTCAGACTGCCCTACCTACTTTTACCTACCTCTGAAATACTCGACTAGGGTACCTGCCGAAACCTGGCAAAAAGGGAGGTCAGACGGCAGACTGGGTGTGGTCCGCATTATATATAGTCATCCAATAACTACTGATTGCTTGATTCAATTTCTTTGCTTGTGCGTGGTGTAGTAGTAGTTGATGTGACTATGCAATAAACTGAGCGTTGACCGACCGAAGGATTTTCGACGACAACTGCGCCACATCCACACTGGCCGACTCACTGCAACGGCACCGGCTCAGAGCATTCAGTGGAACGCCTTCTCGATCCTTCGGCTGCGCCCAAAGTGTCGATTACAATCTCGGAGCGACTCCTTGTTATTGTAAGGCTGTAAAGGTAGTAAACTAGAATCATACACATGGCAGCCAGCCTTCCAATATGTCTTGCAATAGACCGAATCACCTACAGATCAAAGCCATAGTAGATGAATGTACTTGGCCAGGTAGGTATCTGGACACTCACTCTTTGCATCTATTATGTAAGGCCGGTGACCCTAAAGTATAGAATGAAGGTAAAAATCCCAACCCAGCTCGCACAATCAATCAACCAATCACTCAATCGAGGAGTTATCCATCAGAGCATTCATCGCAAACACCTCATCCAAGACTCTTCGCGCAGGTCGTTCATGCACGATATCGATCCACGGGAAACCGCGCAATATGGGAGCTACATCGTCCCATGAACGCGTGTTATTGATACCACACAGGAGCATCTGCGTCTTCAGGCGCGCGCGGAACCACGCGGCGCTATCCTCCTGGCAGAAGACCATCGCGGCGGTGAAGAGGACCCAGACCAACAGGAGTTGTTGCTGCAGCCGCTGTAGGAAGTAGTCGTCGTCCGTGCTCGCATCAGCCTGTAATAGTGCTGAGTCGAAGAGTCTCAGGTTCTCCTGAACAGTAGAGGAAAAATACGTAGGACCCATCGGAAGCCCCAGATGCCACTGCAGGAAGATGCCGGATCCGAAAGTCAAGAGGCTTAGTCTGACGAGCTCGTCCAAACTACCGGGCGCGTATTGCAGGCGGAGGAGATGGTAGGTGGCTGATGCCATGGTGTCGACGAGGAGATCTCGTGTTAATCGGCTTTTGGTTATAGCTGCGCTGTTGATCTCCGTGCAAAAATTGTCGAGGACTATCCATCCTTGGGCGAGGTCTGGATGCAGATATTCCAGTATCGTGCCGCCTGGAGAGGGGGGTGAGGTAAGGTTGGCGCAACCTGATAGGTGCGGGAATGCGTATACAGAATGTGGCCACTGAATTCTCTCTGGGGCGCCTTGGAAGAATACTGGCGCGAATCCTGTATGTAAGGCTAAGTCGAGATCGGTTCTGTGCGCGAAGAGTGAGCGACATACCCATCGCATACCAGTTAAAAAAAAGAGGGGGGGGGGGAGAGAAAGGCCATGAAGAACCCGGAAGGAGCCCTCCTATAGAAAGCCGCGGAAAATTATGACACTTACTCACCTCAAAATCTCAATAATCAACTTAGGCCAAGGCCTGAAACCATCAAAGCCCCCTCTTAACTTAACAATCTGTCTCAGGCCCTGCAAATGACACCTCGCCTCTGCGAACTCGCCATGCAGGATAGCGTACGTGGCGAGGGAAGTGACGACCTGTACCGTGGAGTTCGTCAACACCATGTGGCAGACCCGCCTATCCTCTTCATCGTTGAATTGACCTTGCATCTGCAGCCTCTCGCGGAGTATACGCAGCGATTTCACAAAGTGCGGCGAGGTCCTCGTGCCGACGGGCCAGGTGCTGTGCCCGCGCAACACGTTCATGTAGGCGTGCGAGGTGAAGGCCATCATGTGCACCCATGCCGCGTCCGTGATTAAGGGCTCCAGCCATCGCACGTCCTTTGCGGGAAAGTCTATGCATGAGTCGATTGGATGCATGTTTTTCTTCGTGTAGTGCGTGACTGGTTTGGTCATGTGTGTTAGAGGCGCAATAATATGCCTGACTTGTAGGGAGAGAAGGGATATTTTGTTAGGCTAGGTATGAGTAGGAGACGGGGTTATGGGGAATTGAGTCTTGTTGTTAGGATATGGTATACTTGCTTGTGACTTACAGTCCATTATCACAGCCATAGTTGAGACGTCGACGGAGTCTGGCCAGGCTATCGAAGACAAGTTACTCCCTACCTGTCGAGGGAGATCCGACAACGACTTATCATGATTCCGAGCAGCCGGAAATTTCTCTTCTTTTTCTCGCGTAGTCTGCTTCGGCTTGTGTACGGGCTTCCGTCTGTTCGGGTGCGTCTTGCCACGATTCTTCCCCAGCATCACATGCCGCCGGACTGTGAACACACATCTTGTTAGACTCCGCGACCCCTGGCTTATTCCTCATTCCCGTCGTATATAAATACATCCTCATAAAATATCTTCACCCCACGTAATAGACAGGGTGAAGACAAAGGAGAGAGAGGGCATGTATAAGAAGCACTTACTGAATTTCCTCGTCTCGTTATCATCGCTCTGGCTAGCGAAGAGGATGAACGGTTTACTATCTTCTATGCCAGCAGCTTATTAGATCTGATGAAGCCATCCACTGTGATTACAAACTGATATATGGCACGTACCCGGCTCCTGCATCATGTCGGTTCTGATATCACGGGTTTCCGCTTAAGGGGTACTCCGCCGGTTGAAGCTCTTGTTCGTTGTTGTTTCAAGGTATATTGTTTCTCTATCTCGACCAACATTAGTTGAAACAAATGAGATTATTCTCTCAAAGGGGAAGGAAAACTTAAGAAGAATGAAACCCAGAAGAATTTAACAACGGTTCTTGGAACTTCTGTCGCCATCTAGTACGGTAGGTAAGTACAGTATGTAGGCAGATTCTATGTATACTTGGCAAGCTATTCACTTGACAGGGGATGCTAGTACCGACGACGTGCATGAGATTATATTCTACTTTCGGGAAAGCGTAGAAAGTGGCCCTACCCCGTCAGTCGTTAGTCTTGTTTGTATTATCTAATCCGCGAAGGATTTCCCATACGCGACAGCAAGACTTCGTATCACTATTAATCTTGAACGATGCATTCCATGTTCTATACGGGACAGTCAATCGGGGATAATCTTCTTAAATACGGCTTCGAACGGCCTATGAAAATCATCTATTATGCAATTTGAATGAGCGAGACTATATACTGTTCTAGGAACTACCGTCCGCTCATATCGGAACGCTCATCGTTTCTCGTCCTATTGTGTCTATGAATACCGGAGTTATGTGCAACTCGCCGTTGGTGTCGTTAGTCTTCTCCCAATGAAATGTGAGAGATAGTTCGGATACGCTAGCTTTTATCTGGAATACAATCTCATGAGGATCACTAAGCCATGTCAGCTTTCACACTAGATCTAAGGGGCTGGCGGCGGGTTGTAATGTATCGTGTATATGTATCTAGCTTGTTGAGACGGGATGGATATATAAGACGCGATTCCTAACCATAAAGCCATCCTGTCTCTGCCGTGCATACATACTTTACGATTGTCCGTCAGACCGAACCAATTTCAACTCGACTCTTATCGTCTCTGTAATTCCCCAAACCCAGCATGGTCGGCTCACGAGACCTAGAACCATCGACCCGTTCCTTCGGCCACATCTTCTACCACAACCAATTCAAAGCGAAGCCCCAATGGCCCTCTCCCAACGAGGATCTCTCCAAGAAGACCGCCATCATCACGGGCGGCAACACGGGTCTCGGCTACGAAGCAGCATCGCAGCTCCTCAAGCTCAAGCTCTCGCACCTGATCCTCGGCTGCCGATCTCTGGAGCGAGGCGAAGCAGCCGCCGCAAAACTACGAAAGGAATATCCGGGAGCTAAGATCGAAGTATGGCAGCTAGACATGGTATCCTACGCATCTGTGCAGGGGTTCGCGCGTCGCGTGGAGGAGCAACTAGAGCACCTAGACTTCGTGGTGCTGAACGCGGGCTTGGTGCGATTGAAATTCGGCACGGTGGCGAGCACAGGGCACGAAGAGGGCTTACAAGTGAACTATCTCTCGACCGTCTTGCTAACCCTCTTACTCCTCCCGATACTGAAAGCGAAAGGTCCATCTGTCACAGGACAGGGGCAGGGACAAGAGCCACCACACCTAACAATTGTAAGCGCGGCATTGACATTAGCGGCCAAGTTTCCGAACCGCAATGCGAATCCCTTATTGCCCTCCTTCGACGACCCCAAGACATTCGACGCGCAAGAACACTACAACTCGAACAAGCTCCTTGCGCACATGTTCCTCTGGAAGCTCGTCGATTACGTGTCCGCCGAGGACGTGGTCGTCAACCTCTCGGATCCGGCCTGGTGCAAGGGCACGCAGATCGGGCGCGACGCGCCGGTCGTCTTGAGGGCCGCCGGTTTCTTATTTGGCGCGACGACGGGGCGGACGCCGGCGGTTGGCGCGTCGTGCTTTGTGGATGCGCTGGTTAACAAGGGGAAAGAGTCGCACGGCTGCTTTCTTATGAGTTGGAAGATCCACCCGTAAGTTTAGAGAGTGCGTCTCATCTTGTTTGCTTGCTGATCGTTGAGTTTACAGGTTTGCTTCGTTCCTATATACCCCTGAGGGCAAAGTGGTGATTGAGAGAGTCTGGGAGGAGACCCTGGCTGAACTTGACTTTGCTGGCGTTCGCGCAATTCTGGAGTCTATGAAAAAGCAATTAAACTGCTGATACCAAGCAAAGGAGTAGATACATGCCACGGGAAAAAGCAAAAAGTACAAAAAATAAAAGTGATGGACGAACGGGGAATTGAACCCCGGACCCTTCGCAAGCATATCTGGTTGATCGAGTCAACAGTGCAAAGCGAATATCCTACCTCTGGACCATTCGCCCACTTGTAATTGATTGGTTGTAGAGGTTTTGAAATGTCCTATGAGAGAGGTTTGCGGTCTCGTAGCAAAAAGCACGTGCCAGAGCACGCTAGGTATACACTTAACTCGTGGCAAAGTAGTAACAAGGTCGGGCAACTCTTAGTATTTTTTTTGATTCCCCCCCTCAAGCCAAATGTTGATGGGATAAGCTGCTTTCATGTGTCGTGTAAATAACTACTTAGCCAAGTTGTAGGCGTGAGGTACATACTAGAAGCTCGCCATAACTTTGCCCTCTTCAGACAAACCTTGAACACTCATTGGCGGAGATTGTTAACAAGCGCTAAGTACAGCATTGATACAAGGTACAATATCACAACTTGCGCTGCCAACAAAACTCGGTGGCATGAACCGCACAGGCAGTCTATCTCGTAACAGTTCTTTTGCGTCCTTGTCTTGCGTCTTGCGCTTAGTCGTAGCCCCATGATGGGTACGAGCACAGGCTTCACACATATGAATGACTAGCATAAGCTAGCATAAGCACAGAGACAGTCTGCGCCTTTGGACAGTATCGTAAAAGCCGTGCACACAGATCTCTACCTATGCTTCATACACCTAAGAGTGACAAGCAAGCACATTTCTTAGTCAATGTCATAATATTGACTCATACCTTCGGGCAATATGTATGGATGACAGGTTTTCTAGAGAGTCATGACAGGGGTAAGTAGAGCATATCTAGATACTAGGGGGCATTCCTGGACTAGGTTCATGCGACACAGCTCCGGTCTCCCTCAGACTATTATCTGTTCAAGCTCATTACATACCATCGTCCATCCCTCATATCAACGAAAGCAAACAAACCCCTCTAACCTATTCAATGACCTTACGGCCCGCAAGATCATATCTATCGCCTGCCCTCAAGAAATAGAAAACGCGGTCTTTCGGGGGTACATTCTTCTCCTCGCTTCCCTCGCGGGACCAGAATGTGCCATCGTAGATAGCGCAATAGCTCGCGCCAATGACATGCGCGGTATCGCCGTCGACGACGAAAGCCGTATTCTCATCGCATCCGAAACCCAGCAATTCGGGGCGCACTTTGAGGATATCGAACATGTCGAAGATGCGTCCGCGCACCAGGACGTGCTGGTCGATGGCGACGTTACGCAGGTATCCGAAGCCCACGGTGTGATCCCCGACGAGAATCTGGTTCGTCGCCGTGTCTCCGCGCGCCAGGAAACTCCCCTGGATACTGGCGCCCGCCGAACTACCGCCAATGACACCGCCCCTGTCTAAAACAGCGCGGAACGCGGCCTCGGTCTTGGTCCCCGCGTACGCGTCGACCAGCCGCCACTGTCGACCCCCGCCGAACCAGACGGCTGAGGCGTTGCGCAGGGGCGCGATGAAGGCGTCCGTGTTCGCGACTTTGGGGTCGTATGTGTGCAGCACCGTCACGCTCTTAGCGCCCAGGCGGCGGAACGACGACGCCCCCGCAGCGTTCTGGTCGTATTCGGGCGCACCGTCCGCCGTGGGGATCACCACTATCGCACCACCCGCCGCCCGCGTGATGACTTCCTGGTAGATGGAGTCGCTGAGGGTGCCGCCGCCTACGACGACCAGAGACCCTTTCACTGGGCCGACGACGGGCGTCTTTTGGGCCTCCGCCATTGATTGGGGGCCGAGCAAGGGGAGGAGGAGGAGAAGAGGGGAAAGTAGAGAATTTGGAATATGCATTGTGGTTTTGTTTTGTGCTGCTTCGGATTATAAATTAGATCCTCTTGTCTCCCAATCTAATGGAGGACTGAAGGTGAGTGATGCGCTGTGAACTGGGTGTTCTGTAGCGATGGAATGACCAAAACATTTATCTCAACTGTCCCTTCGTGGGCGAGCTTTCGACTTGTCGCCTCCCTTTATACATCAGCGTAATTGCCCCAAATTCGACAACGCAACCCCAACTCGATCCGATGCCGTACACATTATGCCAAATAGCATCATCGATGCGGACAGTGATTGTGGAATATGATAGGGCGCATTGCCACCCCTTGGTTTCCCGTCAAGGCAGGTGGTGGTGGAAGAGAGGAGTTGCTTGTTGCGCGCTACTCGGCGTGGGTATTTGTCGGGTCAAGGTAGGTAGCAAGCCGTTATTTGTTAGGATCTATAATCCCCCGGGCTCCTCCAAAGAGCAATTATATGCTTGGACGCAAGTATTGCGTGATGCCGCTGGTGAGTGCTTGGCAGTTACTATGAACCGACAGCCTGTATGCGGGCGACTTGTATGGCCAGTGCAATTACATTTTCTATGCCCAGAGAGGCGTGGACGGCTGGCGTAATAGCATGTCACTTCAGGCAAAGCATAGAGTATGCCATGGCCAGTCATAGTCAAGGCGCACTGAGGAGCAAATCAATCATGCAGCCTCCAGGTTTCGTATACTATCATGACAAGACCAAGTCGGAAGTCACTGTCCTATAGAGCAGCGTATGCACGCTGGTCGGATTTACGGAAGCATCGAGATGTGTTCTCGCAGTATTAACGTACTCATCGTTACTATACTTTTCATCGCTTCTTTCCTATGAAGGAACCCTCGAAGCCGGCTCGACCTTTAGACTTCTTAGCACCCTTTTTCTTGCCAGCCTTGCCCAGTAGCTTCTCGTCTCGTCGTTTTCTAATGTTTTCTTCCCTCTTCTTTTGCCCATCCTTGATGCTCTTTGCTACGCCTTCCTTTCTGGCTGTCCACTCTTTCGTACTCTTCTTCTTGAGACTGTCCTTGCGTTTGACGGCCTTTTTCAGCAGCTTCTCGTCATCCTTAATTTTCTCTCCCTCGGCGCGTCTTCTAGCCGTGAGCCATGCCTCTTTTTCTTCCACGTCCTTGCGTTTCTCCTCGTCCATCGTTTCCAACCGTTTCTTTTGGTTCTCAAGTTTCAGAAGGGCCGACTTAGGATCTGATGGACCCTTCTTAGGACCTTTGTTGAGTACGTGTGTAAGGTTATGAGACAGCTGTGTGCCATCGTCAAATGCAACACGGCCAAAGGTAAAGTTGTTTTGTTCGTCCAGGTCAATGTTGGGGCTGAGAATGCCCAGAGGAGACTCGCGCGCTGATGCAAGCGCTTCCTCGCGCTTCCGCTCTTCTTCCATCTTTGCCTTCATTCGTAATTCCTTCTTGTGAGCCTTACGCTCTGCTTGCTTTTGGCGACGAGATTCTAAAAGCTCTTCTCGAGTCCGGATTGGCTTGCCATCTCTGTCTGCTTTTCGGGCGTCTCGTAGGGCCTGAATCCGGGCAGCTAAACGGGCACGCAGAGCGGCGCTGTCGGCGGGTATTTTTATGTGCTTCGGTTTTTCTGACGTTGGATCGGCGGATGAAACGGATGTTGTTATGCTCGGAGCTTGACCAGTAGAATCTGCGGGTGTGCCATTCGTGTCGAAGACAGGAGACTGTGGGGTTTCGGCTGGCGATTCCATAGCTCCAGACTCGTGACCATCAGCCTCTTCAGCATGTTGTAAAGTCTCCTGATCTTGTGTATGTGTGTCTTCCTCATGAATGCCACCTGTGCCCTCCTCGGTTAACTCGTTTGGTTTTGTGGAAGAGTTAAATCGTAATGCATCGCCGTTTGGCAGCGAGTATGACTTCTGTTCTCGCTTGCCGAGTTTTATCTTGTTGACACCCTTTACTGTCCTGCGCTGGAACTCGGCCTCCTCTTCTCGTAGAGCTCTCCGTTCCGCCTTGCGCTCTTTGCGCGCTGCTTTCTTTTCTTCCTTTCCCCTCTCCTTCTCAGTCATCTCAGCTTCCTCGGCTTCTTGCTTCTGCTTTTTCTTTGCTTCCTTGGCGGTTTTCTTCTTCATCCCCTGGCCGGGCTTTTCAGACTCGATACCCTCGACTTCAGACCAGTCCTCATCGCCTTCTTGCATCTGGTCTCTCTTCCGCTTTTTCCGCGCTTGCTCTTCCATTACCTCTTTGGCACTTCGGTTCAGCGCGCTGTCGGGATCGAGCTTATTCCGTCTTGCTTCGGCGGCTTGTGCCTTGGTCTGTTTTTTTCTTTGCCACTGATCCTATAGTTAGGTTGAGTGGTAAGCCTTTTGATCCTATAGCCCGACCAAGAAATGGCTTGTTGCAGAAGCTGTATAGTAACATGAAGTCCGATCGATACGTACTGATGCATCTTCGCCATAATACATCTTGGCAGGGATCAGGGACAGCAAGCCATTGAAGGACTTCTGCGAGTTGAGGAGACGCTCCTGTTATTTGGATAGTTTAGTCAACATCGGATGTATACATGCGCAACCACTACCGCCACCACACGCTACAACACTATAGCCATGATCATACACAGCCCGCTCGCCCCGTACAGACATGGCCGGACCAGCGGCGAGGTGAGGTTGGACGTGGGAGGCTTGTAACGAACCTTAAGCGACGTATCTTCCATTTTGAATCAATACGGCATATAGCGTTCGGTCAGGTATCTTTTCTGACTTGATATTGGTAGACGAACAGGGGGAAAGAGCGGAATCTGGTTGGTCCTGGTCTGGATGAATGTCGAAGTCAATGGTCACAGCCCACATCCAACTCAGCTTAGGCAAGATAAACTGAAGATAAGGCAGAGGATTGAAAAAAGTTCGGGCCAGCAAAGTCTCCAGACTATCGAGTGGGCTGGCTGGGTGGGCAGATAATGCATGACCAAGACTCTTGATTGGTGATCTCGTCGGCGGGCAGACTGAATTTTGGTGGCCAGTGAATTTTAGGTGCGGAGCAAATAGTGAAATCTTGGCACCTCTAATCGGCGTTCTGCCAGATGGTCTGTGCGGGATACATCCAGTTGGCAGGCGGTGAGCTTTCTAGGTCCTAGCCAAGTACCTAATACTGTAGGTACCCAAGTACCCCCAGCCCCTGAACGAGTTCAAGCATTTCTCTATCATTACAAACAGAACGCCGAAGTCAAGCAAGACAGTGACCTGAACAGCGACTCAGGTTACCAGTTCTTATGACTGCACATGTGTTTATGTGGCTGACATTTATGATTCATGGCAAATGCTTTACTTACAAATTAATAGATCACAGCACTTATACCTACACTGTCTCAGCTATTTTAAGCTACATTAGTTGTTACCTAGCCTTCTCTTGTGAGAGACTTATTCTAAAACAAACCTAATTATCAACAAGATAGGAGCTTGGTGTGTGCCTAAATAATGACTTCCTATTAATTTGTCAAAGGTGACAGAACTAAATCTAAATTGATGTTGTATCAGCGCGGCTAATCGTACTTCACCACCACTTGATGAGTACTTAGTAGGGATGAGCTCAAAGCGACTAGGTTAATAGGACAACTCAAGTTAGCCTAATTATCCTCGAAATGTCATCTCCATCGGCATGCTCACATTCTCGTTAACGTTGCCACCGTCGCTACCTTTGTTACGTTACTGTCCTCTCCCGAGAAAGACAACATCTGCTTAATCAATGTTAGAATCTTCGTCCGAAGCACACGAGGCACATCGATGCCAAGGTAGAGCTTCAGGACGGCCATGGCCGCCGGAATTGGCTCGAGATTGTATAGCACCTCTCTGCTGAGGACGAGGTCGAGGCGGTATGTCTCCATGTGGACCGGCAGACCGTTCTTCTCGATGTGTTTTGCGCCCGTTCTAAGGATAATGCACTTGCAAGCGGAAGCAATTTTGGTGTTGTGAACAAAAACGAATTCCCCGTCCTTAATCTGGGGTGTGTGGATGAGAAACGTGCCGGAGCACCCGCTAGCGGCATTTCAGACGAAGATCTTGCGCGGCGAGGCGACCACCCAGCCGGAGACGTATTTGCGCAGCTCGTCCTCGATTTCCTTATGGAAAGCCTCCTGAGACCACAAGTTTGAAGGGCTTCGTTGGCGATTTTCTTGTTGCTGGTAGTAAGAATAGAGGCTTGGCTGCCTCTAGGGGGCTTTACTTGAGAGTGAGTCTGGTAAGTGAACTTCAATACTGCCCAAGCAGGCTTTTAAGGGAGACATATGGATGCCTTGCCCATACTGAGTTCAACGGCGACAATCCTCCTGCTCTGTTGCTTCTGTTTTTCTCTTCTCCTCTTTGACTCGATAAGAGGTAAGTTCCCGTGAGAGCATTACTGATATAAAAAACCATTACCCTGCATTCATTAGGTAGTACTTAGTAGGCCTAAGTCTGCTTCAGACAACACTTCAAACAGCTATTGTGTATTCATCTTCGAATCATATATATTTTCAATGACCCCTATCTACTTCTACATCTTTACAGCGTAGTCTCGAGTTAAAATCGGGTGTTCCACCTTTCACAAGCCTATGCGCCAGCCTTTGGACCCAGCTAGTCGTCGCCGTAGCTAGCCACTTCTTCACATAGCTGCCGGCATGCTCAACGCAAATCCGCCATCGAGGATGGTCACCGTACCCCAGACATAGTCGTTTACGGCTAGCATAAGGATCACCTATATATTCAGTTAATCCCCGTCAGCGACTCATACTTCTGCACCACCTAGTTGCATGCGTCGTCAAGGAAGTAGGTAGTAAATCGTATATGTAAGGAAAAGCGAAAAAGGGCAACACTCACACTAGCGAGATCACGAGCCGTTCCCATCCTTTCGACCACTTTGCCACCCATCGACTTCATGAAAGCGCGGAATTGGGCTGCGTCGTAACTGCTCTCGTTGTTGTCGTTGGAGCCCTCCGTCGTCATCTCGGAGGGGAAATAGCCTGTCGCCGACGCACAATCGTGGCGCACCTCTCAGTAAATTGCCTCTGAGCAAAGATAAATAGCGAGCGAATAACCCTGTCGGATACATGCGGGAGACGGGGGAAAAGGAGACAGAGGCTCGTCGTAAACCTACCTATCGCGATCCCGTTCACCCGAATATTGATATTCTCGTGCTGTAGGTCGTACGCCATCTGACGAGTAAGGTGGATCGCCGCTGCTTTGCTGACCTGTTGGTACGCTGTCATTAGTCCTGTATCGTTGATATCGGAGCGGGGTTCAAAGTGGAAGTAAAAGTTGAAGCAAAATCGGAAGAAAGAAAGAGAGAAGGAGCCTTACAGCATATGAGTACTGCTGTCGCTGAGACCTATGCGATTGGTATTAGCTTACTGATGTATCATTTGGGTAACTCCGCTCTCATATCGGATGTTCTCCAGCTGGTTCAAAGCTGAACGCTATCAAATCCGTCGAAAACTCCGCCCCGGTTGCTCTAAATACGTCGCAAAGTGGCCAGCGATGGATTAGAGTAAACTCACATGCGCATTAATCCGCTCACGGAAGCATTGTTGATCACGCTTCCGACTTGCTTTATCGGGCTCTCCACCGCTTTTGCTAGCAATGGTAAGAAGGCGCCGGTGACAAAGTGAGGGGACGTGACATTGGTGAGGAACGCTGATGACTGTTAACTGCCAAATCCTAAGCTGATAATATTTAAGGGAGAGCCAAAGAATTGATCTAGGCCGTGGAATGAACGTGTTACTCATCCCGGCAGATTAAAATACGTACTTTGCTGCCAAGTTCCATCCATGTCCTCAGCGAACACTACACAATATTCGAGGTCAGTGCCTGCTATTTTAACAACATTTTCAGGACAACCAGGACTAACGAACAGCCTCTGTTTAACAGGAATACTGCAAGAATTGAAATCAAGTGTAAGACAAAAAAGATACCAAGAGCTACTTACTAGCCTCGCCAAAAGTTTCAGGTCCGTCAGCCGGAGTAGCTCCTGTACGGCCCTTCCAAACACCCGCATTATTCACAAGTCTTCAATCGTCAACGTGTGTCAGTAAAGCCCCCGATATTTGCACTTGATACGTGCTAAGGTCTGTTGCCGCAGGTCCGTAGTATCGAGGCCTAGAAAGAGGCGGGGAGAGGAGGGAAAGGAGGCGAAGGAAGTACGGACTCCACTCACACATTGATATAGCTTTCCCTCGCCTCAATCTCCTTCACACCCTTCTTAATACTCTCCTTATCCGTAACATCCATCACGAGTGGGATGATATTGCCGCTATTCTCCCCTAACTTCTCAGGGGCGCCGTGGACGAGTGCGCTCGTCTCGAGGACCTCCGCCCGACGGCCGGTGATGTATACTCTGGCACCGTTGGCCGCGAGAATCTGCGTGATCACTACAAATTCTTCGTCAGGAACAGCGAAATAGTGGGGATACGCAGGGAAGTTATGGATGGGTGGATAAGAGAGTAAGGAGCTCGAGCACCAGAGTGCTTGGATACGCGCGGTGGATGATAAGGGGGTGAAGTAAATGATCTAGAAAATTGGGGCAGATGTAATAATCACGTACTCAAACCGACGCCCGTACCGCCGCCAGTCACTATATGTATCAATGTGTGTTAGCCACGGTCTACTGTGATCAAGTTGGGAAAAGACGGTGAAAGAAAGGGAGGGAAAAGGGACAGACGGGAAGAGGGGAGGACAAAATGGGACATGAAACAAGAATAGTATACGAACCAACGGCAACCCAGTCCTTCAGGTTGAAGAGGGCAGCAGCCGATAGGGGATGAGGAGCAGCCATTTCGAAACTTGGAAATAGGGGTAATGGGAACAAGGACAAGCTAGCAAACTAGGTGGAAAGAAAAGGAGAAAAGGTTATACGAAAGAGGGGTAAGATGGTTTTTGGTGCGAAATTTCACTCGCACAGACTTGAGGAAGGAGTAAGAGGAAGAAATAAAAAGGGGCGGGGTCATCAAACTGTAAAAAGAGAAAAGGAGGAGAGAGAGAGGGAGAGGAAAACAGTACCTACGTCTCTACCAGCTTATATATGATAAATAATACGTAGGTTACCTTACCTAATGGAGGATTCTAACCTACCCTACCTGGTCTATCTTGAACCAACCGGTCAGCCGGCCAATGATATCAGCAACCGGGATGGAGAAGACGGCCTCCAATGACGGGACCAACCTAGTTGGAAGGAGGAGAATAAACGCCATGTTGCCGCGAGACCCAAAGGCCCTCCTGAACAAAATAGTGAGTAATTAGTTATACGGCGAAGCTGAGACGCGTGCATCCGTCGCGGTATATTATATGTGTCCCCATCGCGGCTTGCCAAACTTGTCGCGGGATCTGCCGAGAATACGGAAATTGCTGTCCAATCAACGGATTTCGGAGTTTCCGTATTCAAATACACTGAGAAAAGGGGGTTGTTGTAGGTGAACGCGAGCTGAATTATTCATGTCAATATTGTAGACGGTATCGTCATTTGATTGCTGCATTACATTACGCTTGTGCGTTAAACTAGGTACCTAATCCTGACGCATGACGCACATCCGTCTCACATCTATTCCTCATCTGTCCTTCTCCCTTAGAAAGGAAAACAATGCTATCGCGATCTGACGGATTCAAATGCAGCAAACGCTAGCCACCCCATGTTTTGACACATCAACCTGGATGTATGGAACAGCAATTACTCCCTTGTACAGTCCAATTGCGCCTGCCCGTCCATAGTCCGCCCTATGGGCCCATGCCGCTATCAAATTACAGTCCAGCAAATTTCGGGCTGCCAGGCTGCAGCACATTATACGACGAAGAAGCGGACGATTTTAACAAGTTCGCTTCGCGCTCGGCTTTCTCGCGATCCATTTGCGCCTTGTCCGCTTTCGTCATGCGAGGCTTTCGCGTAATGCCCCCACGGGAGCCAGGACCACCACCACGGCCCCGGCCTGTACCAGCAGCACCACCTCGGCTGCCACCACGCCCACCCCTGGAGCCACGTCCTCTCTTGGGTAGACCGTCGCCACTGCATTGGGTTAGCTTATTTCGCAAATCGGCTGATGTGTTAACATACCGTCCAGGTTCCGGCTTTTCCACCTCCCGTATTAGGGGTCCAGAGTATACGAAGAACCCGTCACGACTGGCCGCAGCTTGTTCTTCCCACAGAAGCTCAGAGTCATCAACAAAATCGTCGTCTCTGTCGTATTCGTCTTCTTTAAAGTGCCGCTTTTTCTTGGCTGGCTTGCCATCAGCAGTTTTATCGGGTCCGCTTGTGCCTCCCATCTCGATGTTTGAATCCTCATTATCTGACTCGTCGACCGACATTTCGTCACCTTCCCTACTGGAGTCGTTCTGCGCTAAAGCGGCGGAAGCAGCAGCAATACGCGCCTTGCGAGCCTTGTGCTCTGCTTGCCGAGGGTGGAGAGCTTCCCAACCATACTGCTCCTCAGCCATTCGCATGAAATTGACGTACTTATTCGTCTCTCCATTCAGTGGAATGTTTAGAACAATCGATGGCACGACCAGCTCAGATCCTGGTTCCGCCCGGCCAAAATCGAGGATGGATCGTCCAGGTACATGCTCTAGTGCATCTTTGGCGGGTTGAGCACGCGGCGAAGATGAAGTCGCGCTGTAGTTCTTGGAGGCGCCCCGCTTCGATCCAGCAGCTCCTATGGTCGTAATAGATGTGGGACGAATCTCAATCTTTGATGCGGCTAAAGTTGAAGTCATCGCGGGCTTCTTCGCTTCTGCTGCAGGAGGTTTAGGTGCTGGCGGGGGTGCAAAATCTCTTCTAAATGGGTTGGGAGAGGCAGGTACGGAACTGGAATCCTGTAGTGGGCGGGACTGCACTTGAGGTTGTGGATGATTTTGCTGTTGATTAACTGCAAAAGAAGTATGTGATGGCGCCGGGGAAATAGTTTTCTGGATAGGGGGATCAACGAGGCTGGCAATAGAAGGCGACGCGCTCGCGCGGTTGATGGTATTAGTAGTGGCTGGGCCACGTGGGGATCCCATTGTGCTGGAATAACTATGGGGGACCATTGTCTCTCGAATGGGATCATAGTTCGAAGAGCGAATGGGGTCGTATGCAGTACCACTGGCCCGAGGCGTCACGCTAGGCGGTGGCGGTGGCTGGGGCTGCTTCTGCTGCTGTGGTTGACGCGATTGTGGTGGTTCATCCTCGGCATTGAGAAACATGGACATAGATCCCGGCATCGATTCTCGCTTGGGCTCTCTTGCGGGAACCGACTCCATGCGGTTCGGTGTGGCTGACAACTCCGTAAGTTTTGTCTGGCGAGAACCCGGAGGTGCCGCTCCAGTGCCACCAGCTGATGAGCTCGCAGGCCGCGAAGGGATGTCATTATTGTCACCATCCGGATTTGCGGCAACCTTGCGCCGTCTTTGCGAAGGAGGGGCGTTTGGGTCCTTAGGCTTCCGGACCCGCTTTGGCTTTTCTCCCTCTTCAGGGTTTGTGCTATTCCGCTTGATTCTCGAACCAGGTTTTGGGCCAGGCTTTCGACGAGGCAGACCATCTTTGGTTAATAAAGGCTGACCGGATCCGTCATATCTAATAGCACTGGGGTCGACGACAATCTCGTCAAGCTCTCCTCCGTTCGCCCTGGGTCTTCCAAATCCGTTGGGCGATGCTGGCCCTGAGAGCATGGAGGGCGGATCTGACAACTCGGGAGAAGAGCTATATCGATTCTCAGCCGAAGCCATTCCAGCGGACACGCAAGAACGTTGATAGCGTTAGAATACAGTAGTCAAGCCAAGGTGAAGTGGCAAGAAGATAAAGCAATGTTGGCTCTGCACATCAACAGCCGTGATAACTTGACACTGTTCCAGACAGTGAACGTAGAGAAAGGGTATTACAAATTGATATTGAGACAATCCTATCCTCAGTCAAAATTAGTAAGGGGATACGAAGAAATATATAGAAAACAAGCGTTGAATCGTCCATATGAATAAAAACAGGAACATAAATGGGGGTATGGTGCCCGTGATTCAACTATAATGAGAGGTTCGCATCGTGTTCTGTAATGAATGGGGAAACTATTGATAGAACAAAGGTATAGACAATGTGTGGCTTGGACTTGGAAATGATGCCAGGGCTAGCCTAGTATGTGCGAAGTTAAAACACCGTTTGGTGTGTACACAGGTACTTACCTCCTCAGTTCCTGGCAGTACCTAGGATACTGCAGGTGGGGGGGGGGGGGGGGGGGGGGGGGGGGGGGGGGGGGGGGGGGATTTAATGATTACAGTTGCAGCAGCAAATGCACGTAAGTGGGGCGCCACTGGGAATATGTCGCTGATTTTGGTCCTTTTTTTCTCTTTCGACAGTTGCCAATGTTGCTGCCAAGGTTGGAAAGTGCGTTGACTTCCCGCCAACCTTTTCCTAATTGGCTAACCGGGTAGTTGTGCTTGGGATCTTTCAGTTGGCTTGCTAGCAGGCGTCGTACTGGGACAATACTGTGTACGTAGTTGGACTGTCCGGCGGGTAACGTGACCTGCAGTCTCCGGTCGGCTTTGACGGCGCGTTCGTGCGCTGCAACACTGGATTGACGGATGTGAATAACCTCAGAGGAACCGCAACGAGCGCAGTCAATCCGCCACTCCGACACCCTTTTCAACGGATTAAATGGTAAAATTAGATGCTTGAGATGCTGCAAGCTGTTGCATTCGACGCAGAATAATCTGATGCACAAAATGCAATCAGAAAATAAATGGAAAGACGAGACGCCGTAGTAGTTCCCGATGAAGTTGTTGTTCGAATATCGATTTTGCGGTGTTGGTGGTGAGATAAAATGGTTGAGAAGGGGAGGGAAAAAGTGGTTTGCAGAGGTGGTCGAGGAGGATGGGGATGACTACGTTTTTTGAGAATTGAGAATTGGCAATTATTAGCTCTCCAACGAAAAACGGGGCTAGCTAGAAACCTGCGTTCATCTGAAAATCGGGCAGAGTTGCAAGGGAAATTTTAATTGTTTGGGAAGATCGAATTAGAGATCGGGGAAACTACTAAGAAGATGCTGGGCAGCTGGGGGGTGCCTAGCAGTGGTGCGGTGCTATGTACATGCTATCTCTGCAATTATGTGATGGGAATAGAAGATTGATTGGGAACCGGGTGACTAGGAGCTAGGGGGAATACAATAAATAGTAAGGCAGTACAGATGTAAGAGCTTGGGACAAGAATGAGATGGGGGGCGTATCTACATCAAGATTCGACTGAGGACTTGTCAGGGATGATCACAAAGAATCATATGAATTAGTAGCGCTACGGTAGCTATGTACTAGGTAATGGATATTACCTACCCAGAGCTGGGAGGTAATAATGAGTATTATAGGTAGCTACCTAGGCATGGCTAGCAAGGAATCATGAGGGAAAAGCAAGCAGTTGCCAACGTTGCCCGATAAGGGAGGGTAACACATACCTACATAGGGGCGGTACGGAAAAGAAACAGGGTGTGAGTTGATCCAAGCCTGAAGCAGTAATCATGACGGACATGGTATAGGTAGAGACAGGGCCTTGGAAGAAATTATACGGAGCAGCGGCGAAGGCGAAGGGTCTTTTGGGGGGTTATATGGTCGCCTAGCTATAATCAGCCACGGCAGAAATGCACGAGGGAATGAATAAGCTTCCAAAAGGTTCCCAATGTTCTAGGTAGGGTTGGATCGTATAGGGGCGTGGCTAGTGTGTCATGTAGTACAGCAGCAGTGTATACCTGAGGTTTAGGCGATTACCTCAAGTAGGTAGGTACTGAGGAGTGGTTTGGGTAAGCGGGGAGTAACATTGGATGGTGTGGAACCTTGACCGATACAGATTATTACCTACTGGAATCTGGCTACAACGGCCCATCTCCGCAAACGCGTCACGACGCACACGCCAAGGTAAGTAAGTACATATAACAGAATAATCATTTGATTAAGTGTATATAGTATAATGGGAGTTGTGTGTAGTAGTGTAGATAACAGCTTGATTATACATAAGGTAAAAACTCAGACGTTGTTGGTAGGTAGGTACACAGACACTTGGTGTGGGGAAGGGGAAGGGGAAGGTCAGCCGACAATTGGTAATTTTTGCATTTGCCTGTGTCCGGGTACTTAGGTACATGCAGCCTAATTTTTGAGCCTCTCCAGGAACGGAAGTTTGTTAGCGCAAGGGACTGTCCTAATCGGTATTTCTGTACGTCACGGTATCTTCAGCCCCAGTGGGTTTAAAAGCGGGTCCCATGTGTCCCAGCCGCACGATTTAGACGCGAGATAGCCGCGCGGAAGCAACCAGGATCTCCAGCAGATCTTTGGGGAAAATGCAAGGATAATGGAAAGTCCACTTTTACAACATTGCTCTCTTGGTAGGTAGTAGCTATGATGATTTGTGATAGGTACATGATATGATAATAAATATTGCCATGTTGCACATTGTAGTTGTACTCCTGCTCTTGTTTGATGTTGAAACGCTTAGTTTTAAATGCTAAGGTTGACAACCATTTGTAAGTAAGAAAAGAAAACATAAATAATCTTTTTGACCTAATGTACTAAGAGAACAAAGCACAGGTAAACTTAAAATATTACTTAGTAATGTTTGGGTTTGAAAAAAATTAGAACTTAAATGTTGGCTAGAGACAATCTTGCTGGCAACTGGTTTTAAAGCTGTTGACTGGTTGCTTGAACAATGAAGCTGAAAATTCCAGTAGAAAGCCATCCTTTTTCTGAAAGCAAAGTCAGGAGGTAATGACGGCAATAGCAGCTAAATATTTAACTTAATGAGATATAAATTGATTACAGAACAATGACTCTCCTTGATCACCTACAGCTGGCCGTTTACTTAGGTATTTTTGCACGTCCATATTGAAGCCTTGACGCATTTTGGAAGAGATATTTTATGGGATCCTTAAGCGACAACAGCGCTTGCGCTTAGCTTAAAGGATTCCAGGAGCGGAGAAAAGAATGCACAAATGTCTTGCCTCTAATATCTATTTTAGGCCTAGTGCTGTCAGCCCGCACGGTGCAGTAGCGCCGGGTACGGAGACAATTATTTTGTTTGTACATCTGTACCACTGAAGAGAAGCTAGCTGCAAATTCAAATAAAGTCCACAGCTTTGCGTCTTAGTTGTCGCAAACCGTAGAAGTTATCTTGATTCAAGTGTATAAACTCTTACAACAAAACAGATTGGTTGTTCTCGTTTGCGAACTCAAAGGAACTTCATTTCTGTTGCCTGCAATTTAGCTGATTACCTATGGATCGTTGGACCCACTTACCTACTGTCCATTTAATTGCAAGCCACAATCGAGGGGTCCCGCTTAGGTAGGCAGTGGCTGACCCCCATTGCGTCAGGTTAAACCCAAAAATACCGGAAGGAGAGTTTATGGCCAACATTCTTGCGACTCTCTTTTTACGACATTGTGTCTCGCGCCAGTTCTGGGTTTATAAAGTGCGGCTTCAAATACGACCACGTAAATTTTTGTACCCTTTGGCCCACCATGGCTTCTCCGCTCTTTGTCTCCGACATCAAGGAGAAAGAGGCAACTGAAGCCAAGCCACCATCCTTCCCCCAGATCAAATCGTCTACAGGGTTTCCGGAGCACAAGAAGCGCAATAAAATCTCAGCGTTCAAGCAGAATAGACAAGGGACACAGCTAGATACTCAGAAACCACAGGTTTATCTATCCTCCACAAACCAACCGCTTGATCCATCAGAACATGGCACCGCACCGGCATCTTCGAGTCAGCGCACGAAGCCCAGCGAGAAGAGCAGCATAGATCGCGAAAACAGCGAGAGGCTTGCGTCGATGTCGCCCGAGGAGATTGAGCGGGCGCGACAGGAACTGCTAAGCGGCTTGGATACATCAATTCTCGAAATGCTTTTGAAGCGCGCAAACCTAGACGAGGGCGCCAACACCTTACCCCCCGACAACCTACAATCGACACAAGAGCAAACGTCTACTAGCGATGAACAAAAGCCGAGCGTGCCTGAGATAACGATAGAAGACACGTCGATCAAAATACATTCAAGCGCCCTTCCGAACAAGGACCCCGCTGAGTCTAGCATGGAAGTGAAACCAGAGAGCAACTCCGCCAGAATACCACCTAGACCATCCGTATCCGAAGGAACAGACGACGCCGACCCTACATCTTTGCACTCCCCAAACCCCGAAACCCGCAACGCTGGAGAAGACCTCGACAACGCAGCCCCAGCTGTGCCGCCCAAGGAACAAATAATCGACCCGTCAGACCCGGATCTGGAACACTCACACTGGCCCCGGGTGCGCCAGCCCGCCGACCTCGACCCTTCCGACCCGAACTTCCTGCAGAACCTACACGAGAAATACTTCCCCTCTCTACCGGCCGACCCGTCAAAACTGGCCTGGATGGCACCGATCCCGACGCCCAACTCGCCCGCCGACCGCGACAGCCCATACTACCCCGGTCAAGACTCCCTGCCCATCTCGGCACTGCGCTTCGACTTCCGTGGCGCGCTCCTGCCCCCGCGCATCTCGCGCGCCGTGCCCATGAGCAAAGGCCTGCACCACCACGGCGAAGCGCCCGAGGCGGCGGGGTACACTATACGCGAGCTAGCGCGTCTGGCGCGCAGTGCCGTGCCCGGGCAGCGCTGTGTCGCCTATCAGACGCTCGGACGAATTCTATACCGGCTGGGCGTGGGCGACTTCGGCAGCGTCGGGCGAGACAACGTGAGCATGGGTATCTGGCGTGAGATGGAAGAGGGCGCCGTCCTGCAAAGTTTATACGATGAGGTCGGTACTGCGGAGGGCGGCGGTCGCGGTCATCGCAGCGCGAGGGTATTCGCGACGGAGGCGATATGGTTATTCCAGAAGGGAGGTTGGAAGGAGAAGATGAAGAAGGCGTCGTAAGGATAGGAATTGGGGAATGATGTAATGTAATGCACCTACCTAAGACCAATGTTACGCCGTCATTCTGTTGAGGACCTATCTTCTCTAATGCAATGAAAATGAAAAACGAAACTATGTACGAAGAATGAAAAGATAAGGACGAGGAACCTAGGACATGACAGAATGCATGCACACGAGGAAAAAGGCAAAGAGAAAAATGAGAGGGAAAAAAAAGAGGACATTGGTATTCCATGTTTAAACTATTACAACAGCAGTGGCAACAACAATGATGAATTAATAAGAACACAAGCCCGAGAAAAAAACGATTTCATCGTTATAAGATTTGACATGAAGACTTTGAATGATGACCACGAATTTGACACATGGGAACCAACTCAAAGCCAAACCAAACCAGCCCACAGTCAAGCCCAGCCTTAGCCTAAGTCCAGCCCCAGCGCGGTTGACCAAAACCCAAACCCGTCAACCATGTTGGGGAGCGTTCCACTTTGCTTTTCATGTGTTTCATCCATCTCACATTGAACCCCCTTTTGTTGGTTGCCTGATTACTCTTTTTGTTTCTGCAGACAGTTATCCTTTGTAAAATTCGTGGTATGAGCGAGTGGGCATGAGTGAGGTTGTTCCTTTTTCTTTCCAGTTAGGGCGTCGTAGTCAACGAAGATGACATGTTCGGGACTTTCCATCTATCCATCCGTAACATCTATCAAGTAGGCCATTGCCGACTTCTGGTCATCCATAAGACAGCGTTATGACCAAACATTATCATTCCCGTATTCTTACGACCCTGCTAGGCAATAGCAAGGCAATATCGACAAGTCACTCTTTGCCGTTGCTCATGGCCAAGTCGTCATATGTGCGTCAATAATAGCGATATAGGTGGAGGGAGCGTTGGCGGTCTTTCATGGAGAATCGCGCCCCCGGAGGAGAAAATTAGGATGGCAGAACGTGAAATTGCCGACGGTTGGTTTATAGCAACGAATCGAGACGCGTGAAGACGCTTAGGCACGCAGCAACAACTTCCAATTGAAGTTCCTTGTCTTTGGCACCATTGACCTCCTATGTAGTAGAATATAGTATTAGTAACCCGCGCAAAACCAGTCGATAACTTCGAAGCCTTACCTCAGCAATAACTTGAGGAATATTGGCACCAATGCCAGTGGAGCTGGGTTTTCGGCCAAACGGCCATTGTGAGTACTCTTGGAGAAGTTCGTCCGTCTGTGTGAAGGCACGTTCACGAGCTTCGTGGCCGAGTGTAGTCAAGGCATTCTCCAAGACATTGGCGGCGTAGGCGGCGCATATCATGGAAACGGTACGGATGTATCTAAACTCGAGGTTCTCGGGGAGGAACTGGGAGTTGGGGAGGACAACGGTTCGTTGGGTAAGGACGTTTCTAACGCGCCGCCGAATCTCGTCTTTGGCACCACCGTCAGCAACAGGGTGCGTTGCCATGTCAAATAGAAGGAAGTTGCGCTTCTCGGTTCGCAAGATGCCTTTATCCACAAGACCTTTGCAGAGACGCTCGCGAACTTGCTTCAGCTGGTAACCGATCTTCATCAAGTTCCAGGTCTCGCCTATACCGGAGAAACAGAGAATGTCAGTGGTGTATTCTTGCATAGTACTTATATACTTCAGGATTTCCGGGTTACATACCACTCATCAAGTCAATCCATGTACCAACGCTCATCTTCTCGCTCTGCTTCATCATCTTCAAGGCTTCGTCGAGGAGGACTTCGCCGGTAAGGGTATCGTCAATAACTTCGATTATGCGGTCTGCAAGGGGGTGCCGCCGACGAGACGGATCTTTCTGCATGCTAATACGACCCCGGAAGGCGAGCTCTATAACGATGCAACCTCGAAGGGCATAACTAATGTTGTCATTCCAGAAAGACAGGTACCCCTATAGCGCACAGTGAAGGCCGTCAGCATCGTGAAGTCGCCATGTCGTCGAGTTATAGTTAGGCTTATATTTCCCGCCAATTGCTTACCTGCTTATCTTTAAGGCCCAGCAGTACTACCTCGTCCATCAATGTAAGCTTAGGCTGCTTGCTTCTCTCGGCGCTTTCACTGATATCGCGGGGGTCAAAGGCTATTTTATGACCGTTCTCGCTATTCTCGTAGCTTGTTTCGGGGCCACTGTCGCGCACACCTGCCGAAGAATGGGAACGACTGACACCGTTACTAGATTCGCCGTCGTTCGCAGCACTTCCGCCTGCGCCACGGCGTCTCGTCAGTCCTGACGACATCTTGCTATATGAAATATTTCCCGCTGTCCTCTAGGATCTATAGAATTGGCATAAGGGATTTGACGATGTCGATGATCGCGATGTTGGAAGTTCTTTGTGTTGTGGTGATCGTGCGCGGGTTTCGATACTTCGCACGATCGGATGATTCGACCGAGGGATACTTCAACGCTAGTGCACCAGGCAAGCAGGAAGAGTCGGTCCTAATAAGGATAGTATAATGCCCTGTTGATATGAACAATGTAGGCTATAATTGGGAGTCGGCAAAGAACCAGCGAGGTGAGTGCCGTCCTATGTCGGAATAATAAAAGTGTTGACCACCTGCACTTTTTCGTTGTCAGGTCGGGGGTCTCCTTTCAAGGGTAGATAGGTAAATATCAGCCTTGGCCTGGCGCCCAGACGGACAGCTGTCGTTGGCTATTAATTCTATTAATAAGGGCTTGGCGCAAGTGCAAGTGGATCAACTAACCTAGCACTTCTACCAACATACTCCTATGTATGCTGTAGATAAGATAGGACTTCGTATATGTCGCTCAGGAGTACAACATAAAGTAAGCGCCATTCCTTTACCAGATCCTATCAAAAATCTATTGAATACAAAACAAATATTAAATGCCCATTTATAGCAATATTTTCAAGTGTTTGCAGGATTGTTTCATGACAGCTACGGCAGAACAAAAAAGAAAACCGAGCTACCGATATAGGTACCTATCATCAGTATCACTAACATGTGAGAAAAGGTGGGGTTATTCTGCACAATAGGGGTTTCTTTAGGCTACAGCAGTCAATATCAAAGTTACCCCCTATCTAGGAAGATTTTAACTTCCCTTTAAGTTATAAGATCGATCGATTGGCGTAAGAATGTCTTAGGAACAAGATACGTCACAATATTGAACATCTTTTGGATCAATATGCATACTCACTAACCCAACTTAAAGGACTACCACTTCTCCAAATCTCAAACAAGGACATACCCAAAATGTAGGAGAAAAAAGTGCTCAAATTTTAACAATAGAAGAGTAGATCCACATATGGGACATGAAATGAGCAGAGTCATGACACTGTCCCGGTTGTCAGAGACCTAGAGTTGATCGAAATCGACATTCAGCAGGATAACGCTGGCAAGACTTACTATATCTCTTTTCCCCGCCAATTAAGAACAGATATGCCAGGTAGGCTGTCTATGAACCATATATCCTCTTCCTCTTCCTCGCCATCACTGGGTTTATAGAGACCTAAATTATACAGGAGGAATAACTAAGGCATATCCCCTTTCCAGTTTCTGCACAACCCGATTCACGCTACACCGCGAGATCTTGCGACTGAATGTCCCGTTTCCGGCTTCTCTGTACTGTGACTTTAGACCTACTTCCTAGTACTAGTACCTTGGAGCTAACCCAGAAGACTAATCGGCCGATCCCGTCGGCGAAACCATATTTTCGGGTGCGGTCTTGGTGCCTAGCTTCTATGTAAGAACCATGGGATCAAAAACTCTTTTTCACTTGCCCAAAAGTGTACTTATGTGAGCTACTTACCTAGGTATGTTTACAATCCGGACTGAAAACTCACGAAAATGACGTAGATCCTTTCAAAGGGGGATTTACGTATAAAGTCTTGCTATTAGATAATGCTACGACTCGAGACTTTCGCCTTCAGCTTCCCTTTGCTCTTAGATAGGCCGAGAACATGTCACATTGTATTTTCCCTACGAGTCTAAAACTGCTACTGCACAAAGCAAGAAACCCCCTGTAAACATAGGGTTTGGATATTCGTCTCACATGGGACTGCGAAGCCAGACACGCGTGATCAAACATAAATGCACAAGCCAGGGCTATATCAACTCGGGGAAACGAACATCTCATAGTATCTTAATGCAGAACTTCATTCATGCATTTCTCATGACTCCTCATTAAGAATAATTAGAGCCCTATCTAGCTGGCATCAAAACAACCTGCCGTACTTAATCGAACCTAAGCGCCGAAAGCCTTATCATAGTCGACCAAGGTAAAGCGATAGCGAACCTTATTATTCTTCAGGCGCTCAACCGCCTCAGCACAGCCCTTCTCGGAGACAGGTATGGTCTCGACCAAGGGGAAGAGCTTCTTCTCAGCGGCGAGCTTCAGCATGTCCAGGCACTCGACACGGCTGCCGATGTGGCTGGCGCCGATGCTGCATCCGTTGGTCATGAACATCTGCGGCTTGATGCCCTCGAGCGGCTTGTCGGGCAGGCCGACGTTGTGGAACTGGCAGTTGACCTTGCAGATGGAGAGGTAGCTCTTGAGGTCGAACTCGTTGGTCGCGTCGGCCGCGTTGAGCACGAAGTCGAACTTGAACGCCAACGGCTTGTGCCAGTCCTCTTCCCCGCTGTTGACGAAGTGCTTGGCCCCCAGATTTAGCGCGTCGGCTTTCTTGCTGGGAGAGTGGGAGATGACTGTCACTTCGGCGCCAAGGGCGCTCGCCCACATCACTGCAAAGTGCCCTAATCCACCTAGGCCTACTACGGCGACTTGCTTTCCTGGACCTGTGCCCGCTCTTACTAGCGGCGACCATACGGTCAATCCGGCACATAACATCGGCGCTGCTAGATGCGGAGGTATGGCGTCCGGTATGGGGAAGACAAAGTACTCGTGAGCACGGATGTGAGATGAGTAGCCACCTTGGCTGACCGTCTCATTCGGATCAGCCTCCTTGGGATAGGGAGCGCCATAAGTGTCTAAAACATCATTATCGTAAGCATTCCGGCTCCGTCTGTAGTAGAGAGCATGAAGTCATAACTCACCAACTTGATGTGGGCAATAATTCTCATTATTGCTCTTGCACTGAGTGCATTTCAGGCAAGACCAGATCTGTGCACCAACGCCAACACGGTCGCCAACCTTGACGTCCTTTACTTGGGACCCGACCTTGACGGCCTTACCTACGATTTCATGACCTACACAGATGGGAGTCACGGCTTCACCCCAGCCGCCGGTTACAGTGTGGACATCAGATCCGCAAACGCCACAGCACTCGATCTTGATGTCGATGTCATGATCTCCAAATTGTTTTGGCTTGAACTACACAAGAGATTTTGGATTAGTATGGTTATGTCTCAGACAGTGAGGTGTCATGAGCTATGGCAATGAGGGGCGAAGACCTACACTTTGCCTCTTAAAGTCTGTGTACTTGCCAAGCTCATTGATCATGAAGCCCTCGAATTCATCTGGGTACGGCATATTGTCAGATGTCTCTATTACTCGTGTAATAAATTTATATTTTCTTGCGGAATAGAGCGAGCTGTCAACAATGCAGTGCAAACCACCATCAACTTATTTCTTCGTTGCGAGTGGATAAATCTTACTGACAGGATTTAAAATTGAAACAAGCTATATGAACAACTTGCGACTTGTGCTTTCTTATAATACCACAGGCTCGTTCATTCGTTTTTATGACGCCATTGCTGCATGTTTGACCACCGATTTCATGATGTCGGACCAGGTCGTTGTTAGAGAGTGGTGACGTAGTAGAAAGTGCTAACCTTTGGTTTGGCCCTACTGGCAGCTTTTATGTGGCTTTCTAGTAGCGGGGGATAGAGCTAAGATGCTTAGGGGCTACAAACTCGCACCGAGAGGAACAAAATGAATGAAGCGATAAGTGTCTTGTGTTCATCTGGAGGAGATACTTAATGTGATGTTTCATTTGGTTTGTTCGCACGACGCGACAGCAGGGGTATGTACAGCTGGTTAAGCAAGAATTTAGAACCTCCCTTTTCCAAATACTTGTTACTTACAAATGCAGACGGGCACGCTTATGTAACTAAACCAGATGTATGGTCGAGGTAGTATGACCTGCATGTGGTTTACCGCAAATCAGCCTCTTTGGTAATTACCACATGCCCTTAATGAACCAATCTAAGACTTTATACATAGCTGTGTTGTTGATCTTCGAAACAACTATGGCAACATATATGACCCTCTTTAATATCATGTACTCTCCAGGATTGCTCATTCTTTATACTTCCACGGAGACGCCCCACCTATCCATCCTTTTCTATCTGGTGTTAGCTGGGTTGAAAACCAGACCAAAAACATCCCAACAGTTCAGCATAGTTTGCTTAAGGAACTAAACCTGCCGGTAGATGCGCAGGGAACTCATGTGGGTAAGTACCTACGTAAAGAGAAAAAGACAAGTTAAGCAACGACAAGAAGTTGCGAAGTTGTGCAATTTAGCCATTCCACTCAGCTCTCCACGGAGTAGCGGCTCTAGTTGCCGTCATCAACAGATCTCTCATTCCGTAGAAATTCCTTACCAAGTTTTGAACCCTGCAGTGATCTTCACATTCGATCTGCCCCTCCTCCTCGCGGTGGATCCTGCCGCTCAAAAAGCGCCCCCCATTGAATCTCAAACACCTTAACCTAGCTATCCTTGTTTGCTCGGGGCGCCGGAATGCTGGTACCGGGTTACCTACAACTATGTAGTGATTTCACATAGAGTGGCCCGACCTTCCCTGACCGCCCACCGCACACGCACAAACACATTCACGCCGCTTCCAGTTTCGGCATCGGTCATGTTATGCGCGCATATTTACAGTATATATTGACCCGTGTTTTGCAGATCTCTTACGAATCCGTACATTTGGTATAGACAATAAATCTGATTAACCGTTCTGTTTGCGGACAGGCGAGCCGCACCGTCTCCTTTTTCACTATTACTTACACTTTGTTCACTCAGTCTGTGTGACCCGCTCTTATTAGAGTGAAGGAGTGATGCATTGATGAGCAGGACTGCAGTAGATATAACATAGGGGCTTAACATAGGTTATGTAGACATTCCCATAATCCGCTTTCATTTGATAATGAATCCATATTTCCCTCTTGAGATACGAAGTAGTATTGCTGTGTGTATTGTACTACACCAAAAATTATCAAGTGAAAGATATAAATCGGTAAATATATATAACTTAGGTAAGTGACACGCACCTTCAAAATTACTAGGTACCTTCTTCTCTGGGCAAGGTGCCGCTGCCCAAGAATCTGCCCTCCCCTTCCACTTTCCCTAGACGAAATGTGATGTTAGGTGGTATCGGGGGACTCGGAATACGGCTGAGGAGATACAGGGACCGTAAATTATGTTAGATTGTTTCAAGTGACCCGGAGCCCATTTCGATGAATGGCTCTAGTCACTAAATTACTATATACTTCCACACGAACCTGTACAACAACACGCGTATATATAAAGGTTATACACACCCCAACGACATCGTCATTCTCTCCTGAAATGGGGTGCTTCTGAACGAACCAGTCAGTGCAGTTTCTCATTGCTGTTCCCTTTATATAAAAAATATAGACATTCGACGAGCAAGCAATAAAACCATGTACACCAAGACGATCCTCGGCGTCATCGCCACCGGCCTGGCAGCAACCACGTACGCCGTCGACGGCACCGGCCAGACGACGCGGTACTGGGACTGCTGTAAGCCCTCGTGTGCTTGGAGCGGCAAGGCGGCTGTGTCCTCGCCAGTGCGGACCTGCGACAAGAACGACAGCCCGCTAGGCAACGTCGACACCAAGTCTGGCTGCGACGGCGGCAGCGCCTACACCTGCAGCAACTTTTCCCCCTGGGCCGTCAACGATAACCTTGCCTACGGTTTTGCCGCCACGAAGCTGAGCGGTGGCACCGAGAGCAGCTGGTGCTGCGGCTGCTACGAGTACGTTCAACCACTCATTCCTGTATTCACTCATAGCCTTTTTTCTCTTATCATATTTCCCCATTACTCACAGGTTCTTTTCTGCTTTCACGACGCCATGTGGCTAACAAATGCTAACCCCTCTGACATAGGCTCACATTCACATCTGGCCCTGTATCGGGCAAGAAGATGATCGTACAGAGCACCAACACCGGTGGCGACCTAGGAAACAACCATTTCGACATCCTGATGCCGGGAGGCGGCGTCGGTCTCTTCGACGGCTGCAGCTCCGAGTTCGGGCAGGCGTTGCCCGGCGCGCAGTACGGCGGCGTCAGCAGCCGGAGCCAGTGCGACAGCATGCCCCAGGCCCTCAAGAAGGGCTGCCAGTGGCGCTTCGACTGGTTCCAGAACGCCGACAACCCTTCCGTCTCCTTCAAGCAGGTCTCTTGCCCCAGCGAGCTCATCGGGGTCTCCAACTGCAAGAGGTCCGACGACGGCTCATTCCCCCAGCCGTCGTAAAAGGAAAGGGGAAGTCAGGAACTGTGTTCCTCGAACGCGCATTCCCCTATCTACCTCGGAACCTAAGGCTGGGGTGGGATGGGATCAAGACAATTATTTGTTTACCTTCAAGTAAACTCTTCTGTATATAATTCGTCGGGCTCCCTTAGTACCGACAACTTCGTAAACAAGCATGAGGCATGATAGCGACATAAATAGAAAATCAAGCAGTGTCTATCTTCTCGAAGACATATGCGCACAAGAAGCCAAACTCCCAGGAGCAACAAGGTAACAACTGAACAGAAAGCCTCGAGACTGGTTTGTCATAAAGACTATTGTCGCATTTGTTCGTTAGTAAGACAATAGAATCTGTTGTAGGTAATCGTCGGCGAACTTGTTGCCGCGTTAGCTTTTCCATTAACCGGGATGACGGAATGCCTCCCCCAACTCCAACGCTATATCAACTCCGATGAATCCCGTCGACGGTGTCTCTTGGGTATGTACAATAAAAATGACCGTTCGAGCAATTGTAAGACTAATACGACAAAAAATAATGCTACAAGTCGCCACTCAAGAATCCCCCAGACGAGACGAATTGCATTTGGTAATCTCGAAGGCTGGACCAATTCCGGAGTTCCTCCTCTTCGTCCTGGGGGCCCATGGTGCCTGTGTTAACGCCAATCACGGCAGCAGCCCCAGATCTCTCGAGTCGAACGAGAATTTCTAGGAATTTGTGCAAGTACTCCTCAGCTCGGATGGCGACTGGACCCTTACGCTCAGATGCGCTTTGTACTAGCGTGCTGGCAACTTGCCGGATTTTGTTAATCATCGACTGCCCGTTCGGCTCTATGTTACGCTGGCTGATGGAGGCTAGGACGACGAGTAGATCCTGGACGATGGATTCCCGCTCCTGAGCCACCATATCATCCCTGTCGTCCTTTATCCCCTCGGCGTTTTCAGGATGGGCGTCGCGAAGGTTTAAATAACGCTCGACAAAATATGATCGTGTCGCGAGCTGGGAGCCATGTATGTTTGCTTTTTGAATCTCGCATTGGAGTTGGCGTCGGCGTAGTGGTTGTTCCATTAACGTTCGTCGCACGTCGTTTTCTGGTGGGGACTCAGGGAAGGCAGGCGGATAATATTGTAATCCTGCCTGGTCGAGTTCGGCAGGGTCATTCTGAACGGGCTCAGTTTTCGTGATCCGTAACTGAGGGGGAAGATCCTCTATCGCTTGCTTTGCGGATTCTAAGCCATTGCCAATAATGTTCTTTTGAGCATTCCAGTCGAAGAAATTGATTCCATAACACATCTCCACCCCGATAAGTTCGTTCATTGTCATGTAAATACGAGTATTCCGATTGAAACCCGTAATGAGAGAAATGGTCCCCTCAGGTTGCGGATGAATCTCGTCCGAGAAGATATACTCGTCGTCAACCTCGACAGGCTGCTCAGGATATGGTTCCTGGGTGGTTGGTGGAGGAAGCGGCAATTCATTAATAGAAGCCCCCAATTGGCTCATTGACCTAACCATGTCATTTAGTAAATAGGTTAAAAGAAATCAACGATAATCGACGCAACGCCGGGGACGACCTACCGAATGCCTGCAACCATGACCCAGAATATCCGTTTACCGATCTGATCCCTGATATGATCGATCGGTTTGTTTGCTGCTGCGTTGATGTCGTTTGCGAGTTCCGGCAGCTGACTGGCAAGACTAGACACGTCTCGTGAACGATGAGTTCCAAGCTCTCTGCAAAATGACATAGTCTCGGCCAAGAAGCGCCTGCACCGTTTCCATTGCAGAGTGTAACCAGCAGCCAAGCCTAAGAAATAGCTGGTTGCAGCGTCGTCTACACCCATCTCTTGTTTCGCCATGAAAGCCGTGCCCCTTGCCTCAAGAGCGATTGAGCGACAGTGGTCAATCATCGTGATTGCGGTTGGGAAAAGCCCTGCACTATGTTGAGCTTTAAGATGCGCACGGGCACTCCGAGGAAAAGAGGCAACCAAAATGCCAACCATACTAGCTAGTAATGCCAGAAATTCGCGATTTGTCCGGTCCGCCCGATTCAAAAAGGCTTGACGGAAAGTTGGCTCATGTGGGAAAGGCATGAGTGGATGGATATAGGTGAAGAAGTCGTCGACCAGCAACTGCAGGATAGGCCAAGGGGCGATAGATTCAGCATCAAGAGCCATAGGGCTGCTAGAAGACGTAGCGGAGACGAGGGCGTCGGCAGCAATCTGTGGCATCGGGGATTCGTCGAGATGATGGCGTTTCGCAGCCTTCGCGGCCTCGGCATGTTTATTTGGAGGTCCACGTCGTTTCATCTCTCGTCTGAACGTGCATTCTACTTCAAGATCGGCACATGGCTTGCATGGCGGTCCGGATTCGTCGCACTGTGCCAAGGTCTAATTAGTCTATGCTTGATAGAGGAACACAAACGAAAGTAGTATTGGCATCAGGACGAACTTTTACTTTGCGCTGACTACACATGTCGCAAGCGCGACGAAGGCGCGTGACTTTCTGCGAGGCGTGAGCGCCAGTCATAGGCGAGTCAAGGGTATGGTTAGGAAGAGGCGAAGAGAACGGAGGTTCGCCCATCTGTAAGGCGGCGGACTGCGCATATCGCTGAGCTAGGTCGTTGCTTGTCGGCGACATTGGCGCTGCCGATGCAGCCTGTAAGACTTGGAGACCATGATGTGCGACGGCCGTGACGGGCACAGGGGACATGAGCGACCCATCGTACAACTCTGCATGTGTTACAGTCGGCTGATGATGAGCATCGGTATTGTGGGCTTGATTAAGAGTAAGTTCGTGGTTGTGGGGAGGCGGGGGTGGTGTTGCGGAAGGTTGATGTTGGTGTTGATGCTGGTTATGGGTAAGTGGCTGATGCTGGTTCTCATTCTCATGCGCGTATTCATGTTCTTGCTCGAGTTGTTCTGGCTTGTGCTCTTGTCCGTGATCGTGCTCGTGCTGGTGTTCATGGGGAAGTCCGTGTTGTTGTTCTACTGGTTGTTGGGGGAGGTGCTGCGATTCTGTTAATGCAATTGCGACATCTGCAGAAGCAGCTTCATTGGCTTCGGGATAAGACGCCATCGACAAAGCGCAGATGTCAGAAGCGTCTGCAACCACGGCGACTTGTCGGGAGATATCCGGCGAATCTTCGTGAGAAAGGCGGAAAATGCTGGACAGTGGGATTTGAGAGATGGTCCTTTTGGTTGACAGAGCTTTGCTGGGGCTCCTTTGCTCAAGCTAGGTAGCAGAACTACCTAGGTACCCACATTTCGTACATTATGAACCAATCCAATCCCGCCATTTCTATACTGTAAAAAGCTTGTACTGTAGATGGGTGGTATTCGCACGGTAAGCTTCTCCCCCCTTTTGTCAAGCTGGACCTGAGAGCGCAAAGTACGGTCAGAAAACCAAGGGCTTCTTATCAGGTGCATAACGACATACTAGATCGCGCCCACGATTATGAAGAAGCTTTATGTTCGATAGCTGGTAAGACGTCAGAACGGTTGACATTCACGACACGAGCCGTCATAATAAGATATCTATATCTTTATATTCATGGATACACATCAACTGCAAACAAGCACAAGGAGTAGTTTCGTAACTACATACCGAGGTAGCTTTAGTGGTGAGGGTCTACAGATTTTACTATGAAACCTATATAATCTCTAGGTCTAATGTATTCATGTAGTATGATAAGACCGCACTTCTGTCAATGCCGCATACAACCGCATGATCCCGGCATGGGTCGAGGAACCATAGGAAGCTGGGAATCTCGAATGGAAAAGACTAAGCGGAGATAAATCAGCAGTGGAAACTGATGGGGAAACCGAAACCTGAGTAACCAAATCCACCAACAGCTGTCTACTACAGGGGAAGAACTCTAAAGATGTACTCCGGGCTTCGGCAGCCTTCCCACCAGTTCGCTGTAGTGCTCGTATTGCCGCCCGCCAACGGAGCTCGAAGACCGTTAAGAACTTGCCAACTGAAGCCAAAAGACCCCAGCATATTGAAGGCTTAAGACAGTGCCTCCAGTGTCTTGCGGTCCGCGGGGCGAACAATCGATGTTGTTGGCGACAAACCTTCTATCATACAAGGAGCAGTATTTGACGTTGTCACATGTCGACGTTTCAAGAATAAATTATCAACGTGATTGACAGTTAGTTCAGTATCCAATCTACCTGTAAGCTGTCAGTATGCAAGCTTGTACTTAAATCTGAAGTGTAAGTTTAAGTGTGTCGTGTCCACTGAACCTCTTTTGAATGTATGCACATGAAGTAACTACCCTATCTATCAAAAGACGTGGTCTATATCCCCTAAAGATTATGTAGTGACTGTTTCTGGGCTGTCAGGCTATTCTTAGAAATGTGATCTGCGCTGAATTTGATATGATATGACTAATTAGACAATAATAAACTTTTGTATGTTACTCACCTACACAGGCATGCTTTGAAGCGCATCTATTTAACGAGCTGGAATACGTGATGAGTTTTGTATGTACTTAACTATCAATCAGATAAAGGTTACCTGTGTAGTGGGACGTACTGCCGTAGGCTAGGTAGTCTAGTGGACGGGATCATTCCAGCATACCCCAGCTTGGCATCAATATTGATTGCCTAAAAAAGTCCAGGTTCCGGCTGGTAGCACACATCATTTTCCTTGGCGCAGTAAACTGTTTGAGCAACAAGTTACTCTGTGGGAAGGGGTAATTCGGAGAGGTGGGTGCGAGGAATGACAGACCGGTCCAGACGCTAGAGATGCTGAGAGGCGCAGATTTTGGCCTTTGCGACGTGGTTCCTGGACACCGTTGCGCGTCTATGTTAGGTACTCTCTTCCCGAGAATTTGGTTTTCCCCTGATTTTAGTTGATCGATCTCATGCGGTCGATGGGCCAACGATTTTAAGCATGCTGGGGCAACATGCAACACAACTCGTGGCAGCAATAATAGCTGCCACGGCGCCATTCGGCCGTGCACTGGGTGTGGGTTGTCCTAGTTACTCCAGCTATTCGCAAGCGAGGCACGAACCGTACTCGACAGGCGGCTACGCACTCTCCTACCAACGACCAGAGCCGACCTGTCGTACGTTCAATTCGACAGTAGTCGAAGATGCCATCCTCCGAATCAAGAACATGACCACCGACCCGGACCTCTTCCGCTTGTTCGAGAACACATTCCCCAACACGATCGACACCGCGATCAAATGGCGTGGGTTCGCAGCGAATAATACGGAGGAGGAGCTGGCATTCATCATCACGGGTGATATCGATGCAATGTGGATTCGGGACTCGGCGAACCAGATTGCGCCGTACCGGAGCGTATTAAAGAGCAAGGATGACGACATTGCCTCCATATTCCGTGGCGCCATCAACATGCAAGCCCGATATCTCATCATCTCGCCGTACTGCAATGCCTTCCTCCCGCCCCCGGAGTCCGGCATGCATCCAGGGCCGAACGGCGCTATGTACGCCGTTACACCCCCGTACGACCACAACATCGTCTTCACGTGTAATTTCGAGCTCGACGACTTCGGCGCCTTCCTCCAGCTGTCTCACGACTATTACACCTCGACGGGCGACGTGGAGTTCTTCGGCAAGTTTCAATGGATCCAGGCCGTGCAATCGATCCTGTCGGCGTCGGAGGCGTTGCGCAAGCCCACGTACGGGTCAGACGGGCAGTGGAACCCGCCAGCGTACACCTTTCAATCACAGACTATGACGTCCTTCGGGACGCTGGGGAACAACGGTATGAACTACCCGGTCAACGAGACTGGGATGGTGCGCTCGCCCTTCCGCCCCAGCGACGACGCCGCCATCTACGATTTTCAGATTCCGGCGAACATGATGCTGTCGCGGTACTTGGAGGCCGCGGCCGTTATCATGGAGAAGCTGCCCAGCGCGCCCGAGGGCCTCGTCGACCAGATGCGGGACATGTCGGCGGGGATCCGCACGGGTATCGAGCAGTTCGGCGTCGTGACGGCGCCCAACGGCCAGCGCATCTATGCATACGAGGTCGACGGCTTCGGCGGCCAGAACCTCATGGACGACGCAAACATCCCGTCCCTGCTCTCCGCGCCGTCGCTCGGTTATCTAACCGCCAACGACACGGTGTACCAGAACACGCGCAAGTTCGTGCTCTCAAGGTCGAACCCCTGGTGGTGTCAGGGCCCCGTGATCAGCGCTGTCGGAAGCCCGCATATCAAGCCTGGCGCTGCGTGGCCGATGGCGGCTATCATGCGTGCGATGACCTCAGATGATGAGATTGAAATCCTGGGCGCGATTAGAGAAGTGTTGCAGAGCACGGATCGATATGGCTTAATTCATGAGAGCGTAAACAGCTTTGATACTAGCCAGTGGACCAGATCATGGTGAGTCTTACTGCGCCTAATTCTTACTTCTCATTCATGATATTCTCTATCATTGCCATCACAGCAGGTGTGGTTCTGGGCTAACATGCACCATCTTGCAGGTTTGGTTGGGGAAATGCCGTCTTCGGTCAGATGATCATGGAATTATCTGAGAGGAGACCGGATCTTTTGATAGAAACCTTTCAACGGCGACATCGTGTCCCATGACTGAGATGAATAATTATTCAAGTAGATATAAATGCTGTTTCGAGTTAAGAGCATAAGATACCCCCTCCCTTGAATCTATAGTCAGATCAGTATATGTGAATAACGAGTGCTCATGTATGTTTCTCGCAGAACTTGCCCGCATGTTTATTATAGTTCTAGATAGGATTTTGAAGGCCATGCGGGATGACCGTCTGCTATGAACACCTTTAATATGATTGGCCTCTAATTCTTCACATAATCCAATCCAAACACGAACCATCTTCTCACCGTCTAATTCCCGTTCGGAGGCAGCGGGAACAACCATAATGCTGATCATGTCGAGATTTGGCACCAATATGCTAGGAGGAGCATAAGCAGCATGGATACTAACTCCAGGATTGCGGGCAATTGCGGGCGTTACACTTGAGGCTCGCGTCAGCCATATCGAACCAGCATCGTGGGCAGGGCAATGCAAGGCACGGAATGTTTATTCTGAATAAAACTCCTATGCCGTCTTATATACTGTGTCATCGCAAACAGGACCATGTCCTCGATTATGCTTATGCGAGTTACAGACCATATAGGCTTCAGCGTCGCCATTCCCCTATCGTTACGAAGTTTCATAGTCGGAGTAGATATGGCCGTGGATAATACCGACGGAGAGAACGCAGGGGTCTCAGGTAGGTTAAATAAGATTACTACGATGTCTGGTTTGAGAGACCGGCATCTTTTCAACACATAAATGTCGCGTTTCTTGAGCTAGTTCCCTATAAACTTGCTGTTTAAAAGCTTGTTTTATTTGTTGCTTATAGTTTAATATTATAAAAATAAGTTATTTTAATAAGCAACTTGTTTTATAAACAATAAATAGCTTTTAGGCAGATTATTTTTATTTATATAATATAATTTTAATTTATATTAACTAGCAACTAACTAGTTAAGTTAATTAATATTTTTAATGAAAAAATAAATTAGTTTTTATTAGCTTTATAAAAATAAAATAAAAATACTTGGCCTATAAATATTACTAGCACCATATATTAGCGTACTTAAAGTGATATATACACTTACACTTACGTTTTGCACTATAATAGCTGCAACACTAAGTATTAAAGTAAATTTTGCAAGAGGACCTAAGTTACTAAGGTTGCCTGCTCTCAAGTTGGTTACTGTTGCAAGCTATGTATGCATTAATTATAGTGTGAGTTGCAAGCGTGTCACTTTAAAGGAAACAAGGCTCTTAGGTGTGACTGATCTATTGCTAAAGATCTACAGATAAGGAAGTAAAAGGAAAGAAATTTTACAATACAGGCCATTGTGGGATTTTCTTATTACAGAAGGGCAGGTTAGGTGACTACAGGTCAATGGGAGTACTTAGGCTCACTGAGCTCATGAAGCTATTTGCATAAGGCATGCGTAGCTCTGAGCCATTGAGCCATTGACCTGACCTAAGCCTGCACCTACTATAACTAGAGTAAAAGTTTAGAATTAAAGTGAAAACATAGAGGGACAAAAGATATTGCTGCCCTTGCTACAAAATTAGATTGCTTTCTCAAGACGCTAAGATCAAGACATGGCCTAAAGAACAGCTAATTAATACAACCGTTTTAAATATAGCAAAAGATGGTGGCCAATACTTAGGCAGCAGCCATAGCAGTTTTTGTCCTTAATAAAATCTAGGTACTGTTACTACTTAAGCCATAACTAACAGTGGGTGCTAAAAAAAACAAATTAAAAAAGGTAAGGTTTAAAATACTAGAAGTTATAAGAGGTTGCAAGTTAGATGTCCCAAGCTTAGTACATAAAAGGTTATAGTTTGATTTATTAAATCAAAGATAATTGTTGACACTCTGTAATACTACCACGTGCAGATGTGTTTTATGGTCATTCTAGGCAACATTTGCATCTATACTAACTCTTATCTCTCTATGGCCTCTTGTTATTGTAATGTGGAGTGCCTAACGTTAGCATTCTAGTCGAGCATCATCTGGACGACCTCTTTGTGGCCTTGTGCCGACGCTGCTTCGAGGGCCGTCCCATAGGGTCCGCCTTGTGCGTTAACGTCAGCATTCTTGTCAAGCAGCACCTGGACGACCTCTTTGTGGCCTTGTGCTGACGCTGCTCGGAGGGCTGTCCCGAAGGGTCCGCCTTGTACATTAATACCTGTCTTCTCTTCAACCGAAATATCTTTGATGACCAGCTTTAGTCCCAGATAGCTCGCCAGAGCCAAATCGGTCCAACCTTCCCTTCCGAGATGCCTCCGTTTGAGGTACTGAGGCACCCAAACCTTCCCTTACTCTCCAGCCACATTACAGAGCATGCGCGCATCCTTCCGTGATTGGTCTGCAATGACATCTTCCTACGAGAGGTGGTGCAAAGGCCAGTGGGCAGCGGCGTAGAGGAGGAATGAGCGTTCTTGATTATCGGGAGACTTCTGAACTGGTACGAGATCCGGCAGTAGCAAATAGTGAAGGCAGACGAGTAACATCGCGCTGTGCGACTTTGACATGTTCATGCGCCCTTGCCACTTGCCCTGTCCTTCAGGATAGATGAGGAACTCCCTTGCTGTTTGATGAACGAAAGACAATTTTGAATCGTAGACGTTGATGAAGAGGTCACAAAGATTTTGGACTGTACTCTTAAAGCTTAAAGTTACATTTTGACCATAGCTCTTCCTTGAGTGCTGTATGGGAAGGAAATCGCTGCTTTTGTAAAGCTAATGTTAAAGCAATGTTTGCCTCATCGAGAGTAAGAGGCTGCGCCGCAGAGAGTACAATTTGAAGAAGAATCTCTGTCAGTGACTGACTTGTGCTTCGGCTCAAGATCTTTTCGTGTGCATCAGATACTCGGGATGGCAGTTCAGACAATGGCTTTTCCACGTGGGCCCGTTTACCGAATTCACTGGGACTCTTCTCAATGATGTCGAATGTCAGGTGTAGCCAGAGATATGTGCGATTCTCCATGCTCTTCAGGCATTCAGATATCTTTCGTTGATCGTCAGCAGAGAAAGCCCAAGCAATGGCCTGCACTTTCTCGTCAACGACAAGATCGATCTCTCGACTGATTTGCTCGGACTTGTCGTCGCCGTCAAAATTTCCAGATCATCATACGGACGACTGGTGATGAGAAACTTGAGTTTCGAGGAAGGACTCGATAATCTCTGCCCGGGGGAATAGAACGTCTTAAGTGTTTCGATTATTTCCCATCTGCTCCCTTCCTTGCATTCGTCTAGGGCGTCGAGGACACAAATGATTTCTCCGGCATTCGAAGAGTTTGCACTGTCAACTAGGATTCGCCATAGGTCGGAGAATTTCTCGGTGAGAGTTGGGCCATTTTCCTTATGGCTCGGGAGCGCATGCTTGATCAGTCCGGAGGTAGAGGGACACTTGAAGAGCTGGTGCCGGATCGCACATAAAGCATGAGCGCCGTCCATACGGCCATCCCCTCCATCCTTGAAAAAGAAGTAACTGATGGTTGAAATTGTGTCAACAGAAGTCGTAATGGCTGAGGGAGTGATGGTGATATTAGTGACGTTTGTGACCAGTTGTCCCTCGTCAATTAGAGCTCGTGACAAGACCGACTTGCCACGTCCGGGGCTGGCTGAAACCCAGAGGAGACTTGATGATTTGCTGTCGCGCCACTTATAGAATCTCTCGTCCGTCAAGAGCCATTCACAGGTACCGGGGACTCTCTCTGGGTTTATGTTCTTGTACCTTTCATAATTTCCCGCTGCCTTCGCGAGGTCTTGAAAGAGTTTTGTCTCCTTCTCGTCTTGTCTGTCTGCCTTGATAGTGTCAAGGATCTGCTTTTGGATTTTACATGACTCCTGCATCTCTTGCAGCTGGCGGTTCCAGCGTTGCCTGATTTCCTCCTCTTTGAGATGGGGAATGTAGGCGCTGCACCGCGCACTCAATTGATCAATCCCGCCCGTCTTCCCATCCCAATCGTTCCAACCGGCCACGTTTTGCCACGCGCGGGAGAGTTGAGCCCTAGAGAGATGGCATATGACACGGACCTGGTATTCGATGACGTGGGAATAGAGCTCGGCTAAGGGTTCGATGAAGTCTTAGTAACGCTTCCAATGGTCGGATCGGAGATAGGTTTCCTCACAAATTTGCCAATACATTTGGAGATCACCGATCGAATTGAAGCCTTTCAGCATGGCCTCATTTTGCGTGGTGCCGCTTGTAAGCAGCTATCCTAGTGAGCATACGTGCGAGCAGGGAGGATCATATACCTACGGGGAGAAGCAGCGAAACTCCAGACCATGCCAGCGCTGCATACGACTGAGCGCTGAGGGCGTTCTTGACTATCGGGTCGGACTAGAGGAGAAACTTTGCCATCCTCTCGGCTTGTTCTCGGATCTTTATATCTTTGCCCAGAAGCGAGACTTGCCACTGCTTCTTCTCGCGATCTTCCAACAGCTGCTTCATGATACATTTGACAGACCGCAGGGTCGAGAGATCGGCGTCGGCCGCAGCGTCGTCTTGCAGAAAGGCCAGGTGCTTCTTGTAGTCTTCCATCAGCTCGGGTTCTCGCTCCTGAAAGATTTCATAGGCCCGACTCCATGGATCGACGTCGAGGCTCGGGGGTGAGGCCACGTCGGAGGGGGCAGGCTGAGCAGAGAGGGCGGGCGAGGCGGCAGTGGGGATCAGAGACCGTGGAACAGACGGTACGATTTGCTCGGGAGGCGACTGTGCGGGAGTTGAGATGACGTCCGTTGCCGACGGAGAGAAGACCCCGCCGCCTCCCTGGGGGCCGTCGTCCTTTTTCTTCGGCCTCCCCAGCAATCTGGTTCATATTGTTCGAAAGATGCTTCATGTTGATCGAAAGCCGGCCACACGCGTGATATTGATAGCTGTCCAGAAATCGTTGTCAGACGAGGTCAACATTCGCCATTTTTGCGGTGGCAACTATACGGCTGAACAAGCTCTGTTGTTGCCCGACGGTTGGCGACCAATAGTATCTCACAGTGGACGCCGACGACCGCATTTGGTTAACCGGCGAGATAGCACAGTTGCGGGCTCCATGCATGGCGAGAAACTGCGTAGATACAAAATCTGGAAGATTCATGTAGACACTCGGCGGTACCAAAGTTGAACGCTGCGTATATAGTTACTATGACGTCCAGTGTGCCTTGTCGACCACTTGCCTCGTAACGCTGTGGAATATGAGATGGAGAGACAAACCCAAGAGCGATTATTAGAGAACCAGGATGCGATTTAGGAATGATATAAGGCACTGCGGTTGCATAGTTGAACCATTCCCCCTGTAATGCGATGCTTGCGGGGCGCGGCTCGGGCTGCTGCTTTCCCACACAACGCATTGCCTTGGGAGCCGGCCGCGATCTTTGTCGCTAGCTACCAATTGTAGCAAAATCAATCTAATAGTTGTATTAGGATGTAGAAGTAATAGAGAGGATCCTGCAGCAGTACTGTGTACAGGATGCTACTTATATCAAAAAATAAAACGAGCTCTAAGGCCCGATTTTTAGTGGGTTTCCGCAGGCCCTGTGTATGGGTGGTTCTGCCCGGTCAACTGGAACATGACGTCGGGCCAGTGTTTATCAGCTGCTTATCTACCCAAACAGACCGTGGGAACTGAGTCGCTGTGGGCCCCGCTGAGTAAATTTCCTTATTTTCTTTTGGCATACATCCGGCGCTCCGGCGCTCATAAGTCCTTATGGTGGCTGGCCATACCTCCTCTCCAACCAACATTATCCCGCAGGTCTCGAAGAGTACCAGTCGTTTGTTCGACTGGAGGTTCACCCGCGGAGCTATTACATCTCTGTTCGTCAAGATTAATTTTTCATAGAGATATACTACATCTAGGAAACAGTAATAATACATTAGCAACCCTCGCCCCATCCAATGCGTTCCGAGCTGTCGACCGTCTAATATTACAACTGCTCCTAAGTTACAAAATATACCTAAAATTCGGCCTCCCCGTGCCGCGTACCAGCTCCGCGGATGACGACGATACCGAAACCATGGAGAACTTGTTTGCGCGCGATCTGCCTTCTTGGCCCCTTGGTGATAACAAAACAGATACTGTTATCCAGGGTGTTCATTACAATGTGACCACGCTCAATCACTGGAACTATACTTTGTACGAGGGGAATTGGACACTGAGCAATTGGTCATGGTGTTTTCTGATGGACAAACCCTATACACCACCGCTACTTCTGGAAAATGGCACCTTTGGTATGTCGGAGCGTGCTCGCCTTCCTGCTGTGACTTGCCAGCTAACATCTGTTCGCGGTAGTAAATAGCACTTGGTGCTATCTTGCAACCCAACCCAGCGGCGATCGTGCGCATATCGGAATTGGTTTCGCAGTTGCCTTCGCTCTGAGTTTGGTGTTCGTCTTGATCAATCTGACTCGCCATGGAAAGCTTTACCTACCGGTGACAAAGAGATTCTACGCCATCGGAAGGAGATGGCAGTGGTACTGGGCCATATTCATCTGCACCGCAGCCATGATTGGCTTGTTCACCGGCATCGATGTCGATCGCTATCGCGTGGTCCAACTCCCACTTGTCCTGAATGTGTTTTTCTGGTATCTGATGAATATGGGCTCTTTAGCGATGGTCTGGGAAGCGGTGCGCCACTGGGGAAGTTGGATGGAAAGGCAATTCATTGACCCTAACCCATTTGTGCTGCACCAGACCGACCGAAGGGGCATGTTCGAGTTCTGGTTACCTTTGTTTTTCTATCTCTGGTGGTGGCTGGTAAGTCTTGCTCTGCGTCTAGAACGTCGATTGCATTCATGTCGCTAACCAAAGTAGGACTTTTTCATGGTTGTCCCTCGCAACTGGGGTCCCATCGAACTTCAACGCTCGCCAGAGCAAACCGTCAGAGAAGCGATCCCAGCAGCCACCAGCGCGCGTTTTAAGATCGCTCCATTCTTTCTGTTGATTAGTTGGCTCACCATTGTGGTGTCCCTTTGGCATTCGGTACGCCACTATGAGGCTCGAAACCGTGGCCTAATAAACCGGATTATTGGGTTTATCCGTTATATCCCTTACCGCTTTATTTTCATGATACCACTTGCTCTAGTCGTTATAGCGTATCAAGCATTGGCTGCCTGGGATTTCGATGTGTCGCCCCTCAAGAAGGACACTAATCTTCTGGCCATGTATCTCGGAGGTTACGCCCCGACACTCTTACTCGTGATCATTCTATGCATATCTGGCTTCATGCGACCGAACGAAGACAAAGAGCTCATCCGCCAGCGACGTGAAAGGGGTACGCAGCTTGACCAGGAGCTGGGAATATCCAAAAAGCCGGCATGGTGGCGACGACTGAATGGCGACGTGAGCACTGGCGACAATGTGCGAGATCAGATATTCCGTAATGTGAGAGAAGTCAGAGGAGACCGACGAACTCGACAGGTGGCAGAGCGAAGGGCTAGGGAGGAAGAGGCAGAGGCTGCTACGGCTAACAACACGTTTGAAATGAGTTCTGTACGAAGGGCACCGAGCATAGCGAGTAGCACAGCACCACCTCCCTATTCTCATGCCACCAGATCAGACCAACGGGCACATGATCGAACGATGCAGATAGCTGCCAGCCTTCTCTTCCCGAATGCGGCCAACTCACCTCCGGTCAACCCGTCTCCGGCCGAAGACAGAGGTCGGACTCCAGAGCAACAAGATCAAGGGCAAGCCCAACGATCAGGGAACTACGAGAGGAGTTCAAGTACCAACAGTGGCTTGTCCATAAATGGACCGCCTCAACAAATTAAGAGCATGCTCGATGTCTAATAGCGCGGGCTGGGAAATGGCTGGAACATCCTGCAATATCACGCTGAGGCTATCAGCACCATCCATCATGAGTGTATGCGGCGTTAAATGGAGGACACAGTAACTTTGGGATACAAAGGGCAAATGGTTTTTGAATCTCATCATCAGGATGGAAAACCCCGGGTTTTTGACCCTTGCTCACATAAATACCTGTGGATTATTATGAGTAATGATACTCAAGTCATTAATAGCCTTAAACAACCAGGCTAATCATGTATATAGTTGTATAAATCTGGAAGATCAAAGGCTCCTCTGTATCCTATGGTAGCGCTGTACTAGATTCCTTGCATTCATGTAAACGCCAACCTCTCCTCTGATTCGTCTGCTCACGCTTTGGGGGATAAAGCTCCAGTTATAGGACGACCGTGGTTCCGAAGAGAGGTACACCGGACTACACTGTTATCAGATCAAATCCTACAACTCAGTTAATGTCAGCCTGACTGTTCGTCAACAACGTTGACAATTGAGTGCAAATATCCGAATTCCGGTGGACCAACGCGATGTATACTTGAAGAGTAAGGCGCATCAGGCCCAAGGGACAACTTAAGGCAAGCTCAGGGTGGTCGAAATGCGTTACCATGGCAATATGATATGCATACTTGAACACATTTTTATCATGCTCCCCAGATTTGCACGCACTCCTAGCAAAACCTGAACAGATATGCGTCGTATGGTGCACCCCATACGTATGAGATGCCAAGCCTATGGAACGCGATCTCACTCTCAAATCAACGTCTTCTTCCGGTCCGCTTCTGGAAACTCCCCAGTCCGTGACAAAGGCACAAACATACACTCTCTTCCGCGGCTAAATTCTAAAATGAGTGCCTGTGTTGGCTTCACAGCGAAACCTAGCTAGCGCTCAAATACCATGGTGGCCCTTTTCCTCCCTTACCGCCGAGCCGGGCTCGTGGAAGTCTAGAAATAATTATTCCCCTTCATTTCTTAGTCGCTCAGCCGCTGTGGGAAGATGTTGCCGACAACCTCTGCGTCGTTAGAAAGGTCACATGTGAGTATAGGCGAGACGCTGATTAATATAAATGAAGTGAAGTGAAGTGAAGTGACATGGGAAAGTACTTACGGATACGCATCTTGACCCGGAAGTGGACGTCCCACGTCCCGTGGGTATTATAATTATTATATGAGGGAGAGCCCCAGGACCCTCACCACCGCGAGAAAACTTGTTAGTTCAGATTCGCCACTCATTACTTCTTGTTGACTTGTAATACAGTACCTTGGTTAGCTGGTTTTACAGGGAAAAGAGATGTTGTTCGCCTCTGCTCTCGCTACCTTCGCCTTCGCGGCTGGCGTCGCGGCCCGCGCTGTGCCTAACCCGGTCGAGATCATGAAGCGCACGCATACCCCCGGTACCGTCATCACCAAGTGTTCCAAGTCGGGCGTCCTTGCGCTCGCGTACGATGACGGCCCGTACCAGTATACGTCCTCCCTCGTCGATACACTTGATAAGGCTGGTGTCAAGGGCACGTTCTTCTTCACGGGCACACTCTAGTACGTAACTTTGGGCCTCTATACGATTGCGGTTCTGTCGAAGACGATGTTCTAGCTTTGGTCACAACCATGGTGAAGGAGTTTGATGGGATAGAGTATGTCGAGATCTTGTGGCAGTTGCTAATGTTCGGCGGTATAGTGGCTGCATCTACAACCAGAGAGCTGCTGTCAAGAAAGCTTTCGATAATGGACGTATGTCTCTCACCTGACTTTATTCGATTATCAATATTTTGGATCTTGAAGAACGCTGACTCTTGTGATCTCTAGACCAGGTTGCTAGCCACACATGGTAAGCATACTTTTCTTACCCGAGTGGGAAATAGGAAATAGCGAAGGATAAGCAGTGAAAACAGCGACCAGAGCAATAATACAAGTGAAAGGATGAAACCGAAGGAAAACCGTATTGCTAACATCTCTTTTCCTTCCCTCACAGGACACACCCGCACATGGGCTCGATGAGCGCGTCCGCGATCCAGAGCGAGATGGAGAAGGTCGAGCAAGCCATGGTCAACATCTTCGGCCGCAAGCCCGCCTACGTGCGCCCCCCCTACCTCGAGACGGGCGGCCAGTTCCTCTCCGTCATGCGTCAGATGAACTACACCGTCATCAACGACGACATCGACACGGGCGACTGGAACAACCAGTCCCCCGCCTCCAGCGAGTCCAAGTTTACGTCTGCTGGTGCGGCTGGCCAGGGTCACATACCCCTTATGCACGAGACTTACCAGTCGACCGTTACCACGCTTACTAACTGGCTCATTAATTGGGCTAAGACAAATAACCTCAAGATCGTCACTGTTGGTATGCGGTTCTTCTCCTTCATCTCTTTTTTTCTTTTTATTCCCGTTTCTCTTCCTCTGTTTTCTCTCTGCCTTTTTATTGGTTCGTGTTTGCGTTTGACCAAAGATTGCTGATGTTTGTCGGACTTTAGCTGAGTGTCTTGATGATGCTGGTGGCACGTATAAGGAGGGCACCTTCACTGGAAACGGGGCGAACAGCTGCTAGACCGCTTGGAGGTAGGTATTGTAGCCTCGGTGAGAGGTTTCTGCAACAGATGTTCCTGGGGCAAGCTCCGATTGGCGATCTGCCGTGTATATAAGATAAGGCAAAAGGAGCTCTCGCCCTTACAACGGATCACGACAATATTTGCATCTCTTGAAAGGTACATGGTCATGTAGTTGAATTTTATGAAATATGAAACTCAGATGTCGCCCCTATCAATCCCACTTATATTAATGAGGCTATACACCGGTTGGAAAGGCCGGCATGAATGGAATTCTCCCTGATACGCACGCATTTTACCTAGCAATGTAAGTGATGTATAGGTGGATGTCGTTGAATCTGAGCACAGATTCCACTAGCGCCAAAGCTTGATAGCTCTCAACGACCAGTGATGAAATATAAATAATAATATCAGTATCTACCTACTTGCCTACTTATTAATGTTATGCATTTGCTAGGTTCCAGGAGACAAACCAACAAATACTCCAATCTATAGCCTCTGCCCTGAGGAAAAGAAGAACTTCCTAGGATAAATAGTGTGAGGATTAGTTACGTGCAACACGCACCTTTCATTGGGTATGTAATACCTAACCTACCTAGTCTTTTTACAACTTTCTTTTTATGTGCAATTGATTGGAGAACCTTGCCTTCAAGCGCTTTTAATTTTGAACAACTTCGGCTCGTGAAATGCTGCCTTTGCTTATCGGGTAATCCCGAAGAAAAGAAATATCAGCATACCTGGAACATGCAGTACTACCTACGCATATACCTAGTACGTACATATGTACTTATTTCTTTACACGCGCTAGCACTTAGGGTACTGCCTACATGTACCAAGTAACACGTATTTTGACCACTAGCACCTGCGCACCTAACGTAAGGAACATGCCTGTAGGTAGTACATATCAATAAGATTAAGTATAGTAAGTAGGTACTCACGTATTGAACCTTGAAGTAATAGGTCTTGAAGTTGGTTGATACCCATAAATACAGATGTTGAGAGCCTTGGTACTAAGGTAGATAGGTAGTACCAAGGTACGTACAGATGTACATAATATAGGAAGTAGATAATGTAGGTACATACAGATATTGATTAGGTAATGTTCCAGTTATCCCCATAGTGGCCTTACTCTGCTCCAACCAATCATAGGCCGTGAAACAGCTGCCCGTTCAATTGACATCCATTTCCTTCCCTCTTCGCGTTTTTCTGCAGGAAAGCGCGCGCTTTGGCATCTACCTCCCACCTCTTCAACATATCCCTTCTTGTCGCCGATTTAATTACCAACTCTGGGTATTAACAACGATTTGCGCCTTGTGTCTCCAAATCAAGACCATTTGCAAGCTGATGCACATGTAATCGCAAACCAAGTGAGAAAAATCCTTTTTTTATTATTCTCTTATTACTTTCTAGTGATAAGAGATTGATAGTGACGCATGCACTTTTTCGAGTACAGACGCAACTTGTGAGCGTTGGTCACCCTCAAGTTCTTTGCACCATCATGATTTTGACTTCCCGACCCGCCGAATCGCCCTTTTCACGCTTCTCATAACTTTCTGTTACCTGTTCCTGTTCTTGTCCCCCTTTCGGCCATCTTCAAGCCTGCTTAAGCGCTATTGGCCTGCTACCTCTACTCCCGTTCTGATCTCCTTGCGACGACTCCCTTTTGAGCTCCCTTACCCGGCGCGCTACATCTGATCTATCTTAATTTGTGCTTGTTCACATCCTAACCGGGCAGGAATTGAACAGCTTTATTCCATTGTGCTCAGACTTCGGTCCGACATCGTCTCGGGCCAGTCCCACATGCGCCCTGGCCGCGACCGCGCCTATCTTTGCCCCTCGCGATATTCTGACTGCCTCCTTACTTGGGAACACCAACGTTCACCAGTTTCTTGAAAAAAAAAAAAAAAAAAAAACCACAAAACACACC
>Ga0247782_1000135_pt1 | contig 97771 bp, 62 predicted proteins | sample UWRJL019104C5_FD_179928 | JGI IMG/M metagenome (GOLD analysis project Ga0247782, IMG submission 179928) | Plant litter microbial communities from Arlington Agricultural Research Station in Wisconsin, United States - UWRJ-L019-104C-5 | ecosystem: Environmental > Terrestrial > Plant litter >... | reverse complement strand
GAGGGGGGGAAATTGGGGGGGGGGGGGACTCGCACACATGAGGGTCGTGGGTTTTGCTGTAGGTACTTTTAACAGGGTGGACAAGTTACGTGGAGAGATAAGACATGATGCGTAGGTATGTAGGTAGATAATTAATCACATGGTTAAGAAGCATCAAACTTTGGTACTCCTGCCTACATACCTACTTACATTTCGCATCTAGAACACCTAGGTCCTGGGGTGACTCGCATTATTGGTATGGTTACATACCTAGACGTAGGTTGGCAACACGCGGCGAATAACACTAAAGGGCTTTGTGTTTGCGCGTTCATACCTGTTTCGTGAAGGAAGGAAATGCAAATAAATACATCTCCGGGGAATGAACATACTGATCCCAATCGAGAAATGATGGGGGTGACAGGAGGGAGGGGGCTCCCCTGGACGAAAGCTTATTGATGCCGGGGAAAGTCACTCTTGTAGACTAGGCGATTGCGTGTTTGGGAAGGACATTTGCGGACTTGGCTTGCGACTTTATCTGGGTTGGAAGGGTCAATAGTCAGGTCCTCTTACTCTGTGTAAAGCACCTACCTAATTACAGCTGTAGGCATGCTGTACAGATTAGCTAAGCTATATGAGGGAATACCCAGAGACGATGAGGAGAAGGCTAGGTTAGTAAGTAGGCTAGACTAGTGTCTTGGCTGGGTTAATTGCTGAAGACGCACAGAAGGACGCGCATTCCATTTGCCTGCCGGTCGCGTGGGGTGGGGAAGGAGTAGTCATTAATAGCAAAACAAAAACGTGGCTAACGGTCTGCCGTAGTGGGAAAGAGGAAATGGAAAATCACTTCCATGTCTATCGGCGTTCTCAACGCCGTCAGGGGTTCTCTTTCGGGATTGGAGGCAGATATACACAAGTTGTAATTATATTACCATGTAAGTAATGGGGATTTTTCTGGTCGTCTTAAAGAGCTCCTGAGGCTGGTGGACAGACGGACTCCCTAGTACCTACGTTAGTACCGACAGTTATACGGCAGCCAGGTCACCACCAATAAGGCTGCTGTGCGGTTGGACCTCCTGCGTGCCAACAATGCTTATTGAGCCCGCATCATGGAGCACGGCATATCTTGGCCGACTGTTCCCATGTTCCCGTTTGTGATCATAATCTTGGTCATTTGAAGGTAGCTTCTGCATAGCTCTGCATGTATCCGGCATAGCAGCTGAAAGACTACCCAAACTACCCTACTGATCTAGATTTCCAGTACTCGTTTCGGTACTGGCCTGCTTAGCCAAGTCGAAGTAGAGTTGTACCACATATGTAGTCCATATATGCTGTAGGTAGGTTATAGCGATTCCTCATCTCCGGCAACGAGGTCCGCGTCATTTGTTTTCATCTGAGCTCTTTCTTATTTCGCTTTGCTCATCTTATTTTCCGCGTAGTATTTCTTTCCTCGTCTTCCTAGAGCGGGCAGGCAGATACGTATTTACTCAGATGTTCAGGTGTGGAACTAATCAATATACACCTCGGAGGAGTATACCAGTAAAAGCCATGATCATCGACAGTACGAACTAGCTAGACTAATTGTGGGCTAGTGATGGTTTGCTTTAGCGTTTTTACGTGCTGTGGTTTTGCATTAGTGGGCGAATGGAAACATGGAAGGCTACTAGAAAAGAAGGAATTATTAGCACTCTACCTAACCTGGATAGCTGATCAGGCCAACGGAAAAAAAACAAAAAAAGCATCAAGTATTTATCCCATTTAACTTTCTCAGGCACTTGGGGGCAGGAATGCTCTATGGACACTGCCAAGAGACTTGCAACGGAGGCTATCTAAGTTATTTCTGGGCAAGAGCTGATATGGAAAAGCTTACATGAAACAAGCTAGCGAGTACCTGGTCCCCGTCTCCTATTAGACTTAGAGGGCTTGTATGAATGCCGAACCCTTACAGATGTACTATGCATAATAATATATGTATAAGTAAATAGGTAGTAGACAGAGGAGAGCGTCTATGATCGACATAGACTCTTGCTCCATCAGGGACCTGGGTATCAAGATAGAAATAACAGAAATAATTGATTTTAATCTACCAATCTAGGTATGTATGTATATATGTACATACAAGTGAATCTAGGACCGCGGTAATTTCCGACAATTTGGTCTACTACGTATGAAGCCTATTACTACACGTACAGTTACGACCTGAACGAAAAGCAGTAACAATATGATGAGTTGAAACTCGGTGTCTTTTCCTTTCTCTATCTACCCAGGTAGATAGTCTTGTGGAAATCATTCGTGCTGTCAGAAGTTAGGTGTAAGCGAGGGGCATTATATTTATTGCGATCACGCTGTGGTCTTGTATACGCCGTAATAGCTGGGCTAGGGCACGGAGTGTTATGACGATCGTTACGGATCGTGTTAGTCAGCGGAATGCAAGTAGCATATTGTAGAAGTGGCTGTACGTCCGCGTCGTGAGATGTTATAATCAATCATGACGGCTATACTGATAGAAGATTGGAGTTACAGTTCGTACCCCGATAGATGGCACATGCCACATGCTTAAGTAAACGTGTTCCCTATGTAGGTATACCGCTGCTGTAGAATAAATAGCTATGGGTATGGATATGTATATGTGCATGTGTATGTCGTATGTGCGTGTGTATTAATTCATTACGAAGCAGATGGCCCCGCTAGATATGGATAGAGTAGTTGTAGATCCTCGCAGCAGGAGGGCAGATCCCGACGGAGACTCTGTCATACAACGCCACATACCACCCACTTTCCGATCTTCTCTTCGGCTGTCTTTCTGAGTCTGGTTAGCAATGGCAATCCAGGTGGTGTAGCGCAGAGAGATTACCTACCTATGGCTACTCATGTACGGCAGTGCACTTACAGGCTACAGAACCTTGTGTCTAAGCAGGTCATCGAGTCTGCCTAACCCTGCCATCACAATTCCGTTTGGCCGCAATGGTAGTAAGCGCCTACAGCCTCAAATGAGGAGGTCGAACATGGTCTTGGCTGATGGTTCGTGTTGTCACGTAGCAAACGAAAGACTCGAGCTTGATTATAGAGTATGCTTTCTTTGATTTGTAGCATACCAAGACGTGCTATTCATTTTGATTGGTGAAGCCTCGCCACGCCATACATGGTGGTATATCGCGCTCCACGGCTTCATCCCGTCATATGCTGGTTGGCTTATTGATACAACTCCCAGTCTCCTTTAGCTTATATATACATTAAGAATAAGAATAAAACGAAGAGCCTGATCAAGTGAGGCCAGTCGGACCCTCATACCGGTAGCTTTTCCCCTGCCCACGATGAAACGCCATTGAACATGCTCCTGTGATATACCCAAACGCCCGTCTGCCAAAAGCAGCTGCTCAAGAACGGTATCAAATCCGCCGGTCCTGCCCCTAGAATGCTCCCGTATCCTCATTGCCGTAGTTGACATAATAAAAAGTGCTAAAATTTTGGCGTTATTGCTGGCCGTGAATGTCATGAATTCCAGTTGGTATCATCGGATCTTTTATTTGTACCGCATCCCCATTTCCGGAATAAGCTTGCAGTAAGAAAACATCGTCATGTAAAAAGGAAGAGGTGATATCAAAGTCCAGATCGCTCTGTATGTCTGTAGTTTTACCGATTACCGCAAAGACGAATTATTGTTGTTGAAAGAGTGACATCCTCGCTCATGTCGTTTCATGTTGCTTCGGACGCTAAAGGCCTTGCCACAACCAGCGTGGGGGCACTTGAACGGCTTCTCTCCCGTGTGAGAATGACTGTGGATTCGAAGAGAGCTAGGCCGCGAAAAGGCCTTGTTGCATGTCTGGCAAATATACCGGTCTTGCGACTGGGGAAAAGATGCTGCAGAGGAGGGTGAAATGTAGTGATGGTGTTGCCAAGGATTAGCTCCCGAGGATGGCGCAAGAGATACAGCGACAGGGAGAGGAGGGAAGTTCTGTTACCGAGTCAGTACTGCTACGTACAACCTAAGCCCGTCTGCCCATATGACACGGGGTTCAACTTACCTGTGGTAACGGTCTCTGGTAGAAAAGCCCAGATATCTGAGACTGAGCAGTGGGAAGTGTCGGAGCATAGTAAGTGGGCATTGGCGATTGGTTCAAGTAGGTTGATGTGAAAGCCTGGGGTGAATATGACTGAGCTTGCATCGATAACCGAGCCACAGCTGGGCTCATGTGCTGCCGGTGGACATCCTCTACCGGAGGTGTCGTTTCATAGTAATAGTTGGTTGGTCCATGCATTACTGGGACTTGAGTGAGTGGCTTCGTGGAGGGAGAATTGTATCCCTCAAACGGATCCGTGCTCATTGGCGGTGTAGGAGGCAGAGCTGTCCTTGAAGGTCCATTGCTCGAGTAATGAGACGAATTCGGTCGAGTGTCTGCTTTCGTCGAGGGGGCTGTTCCATTCTTAGCACAAAAAGTGACCTACGATGGAACCCGAGGGGACATGGTTGAAACCCATACCTGACTGTGACTGAGGGGAGGTCTCTGATGTAGGTGACCCGGCATCTGCCATGACCAAGAGATTCGAGATGGAAGGAAGTGAGCATTTGGAGGTATCATCCATTGGTGGCGACGGTGGCGGCTGAGGATATCCGTAGTGAGCACCAGGCTGGTTTGTATATATGGCCGTCGCCATTTTGTCGTTGTACACTTTATTACACTTGAGATCCAACTATTCAGTATATGTGAAGTGGTGCTGGCTTGAGTTGTAGTTGTAGTCGCAGTTGTTGATATCAGTGGTGGTGCTGCTCTTGTTATAGACAATTTTTGAGTTCGTTGTGTGAGGATCTTGCTATATGCGTCCGATGTTCGTGATGTTCATTAAAAAATAATTCTTATTGTACGTTGATGTTTATAGACTCAAAACACATGACTGGTATGGTTGGGCAAGGCGAGGAGTGTGGGTAGTTAAATATGGTGGGCTGGGCTGGGCTGGGAGTAAGAGTGACGCTAGATAGCGTGTCCATCAGATCTCCCGGATGTGTGTATAAGATGAAGACGATCATGCGTCAATCTAATGTGAATCCCTGGAGAAAAGCTGTTACAAATTAGACGTGGGCCCCGGCAGACCTGGGATGAAAGCAACAGTCGATCCTCAGTATCGTAAGTACTCCTGCATCAACGGCAGGGGCGTTTTGTTTTTATAACGCCTCCTTTTAATGGGAAAGCGACCAGGGCTCTGATTATACTAAGGGCATCGATGTATTACTAGCAGTGAATCCAGGAGCAACTAACGGGGGACATGAGCAGGGATGATTCGCTGACCCGCGTCCCAGTAACAGGATCAGTTACATACACACATACCTACCTAGTATAACAGTATGTACTTGCAGCGGTAGAATATGGGGTTGTGGTACGTACTGGATCCGCATGAGAGCCGAGATCTTGTGGGAAACAACGACGAGACAGTACCGTCCGCGGCAACAAGCTTGGCCAAGATACCAAGGATTGCCCCATGGACCCAAGTAATCAAGGTGCCAAGGACAAACGACAGCTCGTTGGCTCGCTGGCTAGCTCGCTAACGACCTTGTATCTATCAATGCGTCGAGGAGGGAGACGAAAACTGCCTGTCATCTGGGGAACCGAGCTAGTCTGGCAGTGTACCATGTATACATGCGTATCGGCGATGCTTTATTGGTATTCTTGCTATTGCCTATTGGCATTATTGGTACCCAGGCAGCAGGGCCTGGGTAGTTATTAGAGAAGGGCAGAACGAGTCCCTGTCATTTACTGCTGCTACCTATACGCAACATGTCAGAACCAGCATGAGCCAGTCAGGTTCTCTGGATGTATGGTGTTTCTCGGAGCACCATTGCCTGTTCGGGACTATAGTACCGTCCGGCTAGCCGGTCGCTAACCCCCTGTCTCGAGGCGTTTTAAGCCAGGGTCCTAGCCCAAACAACTAACCTTATGACGGGGGTGGAACTTGAGACGATACTCGAGTCGAGTTCTCTGGACTGACGACAGTTGACGCCGTAACAACGGCCTCACCCCTGCCATCCCAGGGCGTGGCCCGTCTCCTGCTGTGACCGGATTGTCGATGTATTTTTATGCCGTTCATCCCCACGGGTCAAGACGTCACACACACCCACGTACATACAGCAGTACATCGCATACAGCAGGCACACCGTGCACTCGCCAGACAGAAGCCAGACTTCGGATGACTGCTGCCCTTTGTTGCAGCATGTTTCGATCGGTCTTCTCCCCATGCCGTCGATGATTTCTTCTAACCTAGTCTAGACTCTGCAGCCCGGGGTTGAATTGTCAGGTGCTAGAAACAGACTGCATCAGGAAGCCATCGGCTCGGGAAGTTGCCGTGATCTACTTCTCTCGAGAGGGACCCACGAACTCTCAATTTTTTCCAATTGGTGCCTGTAACTACATATGTCTACACTTCATGCATATATCTCTTAGGTACTCCACATATTTTTCATGCGCAAACTCTACAAAGGCATATATGCATCAAGTGCGCACTTACGTTGCACATCAATTAAGTACTTACCCAGCCCAGTATGAAAGGGAACTACTAGGTAATACTTAGAAACAAGGGAGTATCACAATACTGATAACACGCAGCATCCCTAGCAGACCATTTAAAGGCACGGTGATGAGACGAGCTATTTATAGCTTTTCTATTGACCAAACCCACCTCAAACAAGGCTAATACCCAACTTAATAGGAAAATTCCACGGAAAAGATGAGCGCACGATGCGGACGCGTAGCTATGTACATTCATCGATAGGTGTACCCTTAGGTATTTCACATATCGTGAACCAGAAAGGGCTATTTCCCAATCCGCCGTCGACTCTTTACCGGTACTGGCAAAGCTGGAAAGGAAAGAAGCCTCTACTGTAGTTTTGCTCCGGGCTGGGTGCGAGCGATTTCGCTTCACCAAGCTAGAACCCACACCTCGTGGGTTTTCATGGTTGTCATATCCTGGGTCCGGGGATTGCCGTTACGCATTAGACCACATAAAATACATAGGAGTCCCAGTTGTGTCCCAGGAGGTCATGCTTTGAGAGGCAGCGATCACCATCGTAAGAACCGCTTGTGTTCCTTAGTCATTCAATATGCGCCCAACTTGCCCACACAAAGTTAGTGTCGCCCGAGGGATGAATTCTGTAATAAACGCTACGGCGCACTATTAATGGGCCACTTCTCACTTCTCATCCCACCGGATTGATGGGCCGTCTTTTGACGGTTCAGCTATGCCGTCATCCGCTACGACTACGTTTGATCTCGTAGCTTATGCGGCGCAGGAATTAAAAACTCGTAAACCGGCGGAGGTGGTTCCATTAGAGCCACCTACCCCGACGATAATTTACGTACTTAGGAGGAGCCGGTAGCATCTAACAGTCGAAATGGCAAACATTATACAATATCTGCCTTGTACCCATAGCATGCGCAACATCCGTAGCAGTTGGAATATAGTAATCCCTCTGGGCTAGATATTACAGTATACCCGATACCCAGCCGGCACAATAGCGGGCGCGAAAGAGAACAAACAAGTGCAGACAGAGTCAGTGCTTTGCGCAGGGTTGTCCGGAAGGACGGGCGGCCAAGGGGTTCTGAAGGGGCTCGCTACCCAATTTTTTTGATAACGGATTTCTCGGACATTTAGCGTGTGGACTCTAGCGTGAGTTATTCAACCCCTGCGAAGGTCCGTGATCGACTGCCGCTTGACAAGGGGTTAGGTAATGCAATGAATTGAGTGTATATATGTACATACTTATTTGGGATGACGGCGTAGATACGGTGTGTATACTACATAGTAATCGAACTGATAATGATTGGCACTGCGCCTCGCAAAACCCCCCGTTTGGGCGGTAAGTATAGGGAGCACTGACGTCTTGATGTGCGCTCGCAAGGCAACGTACGTAGTAAGTACTATGCATGTAGAATCAGCAATCTTTTTTTCCCTCGTTGATGGAGATGCTTCAGGGGCGCCGACTTGGCTTCGGCATGTAGTGTCACATGCGAACTCTCTGATAGAAGTACGGTCCGTCTACATACATAAAGTGCTAGGCAAATAGGTGAATCGGATGTGAGACGTGAGCTGCAGGACCTCGATGTCGGAAACCGAACCGTCCCAGACGCTGCCACGATGCACATATGCCGTTAAACAGCGTCAAGGATATAAGTATTGTGCTACCTAGGTTTTAACGAGTAAGGATTCGGGTCTTGAGCTTTGCTTCTAGCGATGCGAAAACCGTCGGTCTACATCTGTAGGTAATTTTCTAAAGAATAAATGACTGGTGACGAAAAGGCAAGAAGAGTAAGAGCAGTTGCATTGCCACGTTGAGCGTCGTTAGCGCGCCGTTCTACCTCCCCTCTGGCGCTGTTGGGGGGTCACAGTGTTGTCGAAAAGCCCTGAGTGGCGTACCACTGCATGTGTGTTGTCCGTACGGCGATAGACGCCCGCCTACCCGACCCGACCTCGGTTACCGTGAATCGCAGTTTGGTGTCACAGCCCAGGCTCCTTGGGCAAGCCACACCAATGCCACACCACAGTAGGAAGTACCTAGGTACATAGACCACGAGTGTAAGTGGACCAGAATGGAACTTTAGGGAATGGGCTAATTAATGATAATCGTGCGCCAGTGCAGACTATCAATGTATCTACAAAGATGCGCTCTGCCACCTGGGGGAGGATCTACTACCAGCATGGACCCTTGTCCAGCTGTCGTTTTCTTCGTGGTTTCTAGCGCCAATTCCTCTACCTCAAGTTCAATCCTGCACATGTCAATGTTTTAAGTCACACCAGTTCTTTCTTTTCTTCTCTTCGTCGACGATATTTGATACGTACCAACTACATCCTAGTATTGAACTTCACGATAAGCAAATTATAATTTACAAATATAAACTAAATAAAAATAATAATATTACAACACAAAATCTGAGAGCATTATATATACAAGTCGGTGTCGGGCTAGAATACCTAAGGTCGGACGCTGATGCGGCTGATTACTTAGGCTTACATCGACAACTCGCCAAACACCACAGCGGCGCTCACCCAGCCTTATCGGGGATTGGTGATACAACCACAGCCGGATCTGGATACCTTTTCGTGAGGGCTTCAATAGGAAGATGGCCGTTGACGTTATGAGGGCTGGGAATATCCTTGTCGGTCCTGACAGGGCTGGCTCGGCTGGCAAGTGTGGGATGGGATCTTCACCCGCTGTGGCGTTTCCTTTTTCTTTTGCGCCGCCTGTCATACCACTTCAAACCTCTTGGCACTTGGTCCAAGCTCTCTACTCAAGTCCTGCTCAAGACTGGGGGGAAAATTAATACAATACAGAAGTTCGGGTCAAAATCACGCATTCTGCCAAGACCTGAAGGACAGTACAATCTGAGTTGCTAAAAAACTGTATTTTAAAGGACACCTTACTTGGTTAGTATGCTTATAGCGTGCGTAGTAGCTTCCTATTACTTTACAGTGGCACATAGTAGCATATGGAAAGCAAGATTTTAGGGGCTAACAGCGGTAAATAGCGCTGAACAGGATTATGTAATCCTGCAAAATAATGTGCACCAAACTATAACAGACTGTGTATAAAGTCTTGGCAGAATGTGTGATTTTGACCCGAACTTCTGTATGCAGCAGACAACAGAACTATACCATGCAAAACACCTACATTTTTACAATAACACGGGGCTACTTCGGCGGCTTTACCGTAGGACATCCCAGTCGCTGATCGATATGCACCGATGTAGGTAGTACCTAACACTTCCTACAGACCTACATCTTTTATACTGCTGGCTTCTCAAGCTCTCCTGTACTATCTGCTGTACCTCCTGAACTGTCAGTAGATCAGACTACCTACATATGTAGCAGATGTGTGCGTAATACCCATGTAGTTGAGTCGTCCTCCTCAATCGGCACAAGAGACATGGCTTATAGCCTGCACGAAACGAACAACATTCTCTCCCTTCCCTTCTACAGCAGTTAGAACCTACTCTCCTGCGTAGGTTACTCCCTTCCTAACTCAGCCAAGCAAAGTTGCTGTAGGAGCCATCGAACCGTGCTGCCGGTGAGGTTGGTACGTACTATATATACTTAAAAAGAAACATGGCTGGGCTAATTAGTGAGATGCTTCTAAGCGAGGCACACTAATGCGACGCCACGCTGATCTCCCCTCTCCCTGTTTCATTGCCGATTCGTCGATCAGGACACTCCAATGTACTTGTGCCAAGTAAATTCCATTGACCGAAAGACATCATCTCCCGCCCTTTCCACAAGACTGGTTGCGAGTTGCTGGTGTCCATGGGCTGATTCCTTCGCCCGAGCAGAAGCCAATAGTGCTCCTGCCTGGAAAGATAGGAGACCAGTACCAACGCAGTTATCCATACCTATACCTAGTATGCATTCCTGTTCATCAACTGATGGTAGATATATCTGCCGTGTGCGCCTTCTCCAGAACAAGCTCTCCCAAATCTCACCCTTAGAGCACGGTTACAGTAAGTGAGGATAGCCACCTACTGCTGTACCTTTGTACTTATGTACTATACATATATATTAGCTTGTAGATCTAAGCCAGGAACATGATCCGACACCCAAGGGTTAAATACTTACAAGCACAAATAATACCTTGTACGGTGGTACAGTACGAAAAGGCTGTAGGTAATTATGGTGCTTTATTATTAGGGCAATCTCAGCTTTTGAAGCCTCGATTCCTCGGTACCAGACTTTGAAATCAGTACAAGAACCCAGCTAGTAGTTAAGTAGACACGCTATGCTGCATAGATATGTTAACCATGCTCAAGCAGAGCCCAAGTCTGCAATAACGGGTGCTGGGGCTGGAACAGCGCTAGCATAATGGCCGACAGGGTACTGCTGTATAGTGCCTAGGCTAGGCAGGGACTCCTAACCGTACGGCGCAGACGTTGTCGTTGATACGGCATCTTGGTAGGTACATAACAAAGCGACAGGTAAGAGCAAGAGGGAGTGAGAGCGGAGAGATGCGTGACGGTGCTTACCTACCTCGTCCTGGAGACAAACATCCGGGTTTGAAGTAGTCTGACCTAGGTACCTACCTATATCACCATCACACAGTCACATTTTGTATACTGAAACGACGCAGAGACTACGTGATTGTTCACCAATGGAATCGAGTCCGCCAGCTTGACAGGAAACTACGGCGTATTCTCGATCACAAGATTACCTCCCAAGAGGGCACGTCGCAGGAGAACGATCGACTTGTGTGGCATAAGTCGTCATCCATCCATCTGCCCACCACAGAGACAACACGGCTGGAGATGCTGATAGGGCTCAGTTGCAGATACTTGGAGCACACAACACTCAAGAGACCTGTCATACGCTCAAAGTAAGATCCCTCAACCCGACTGTGCCCTAATAAAATGGGTACTCTGTTGTGCCCCTTGAGAAATTCTGTCGGGTTCTGGCCCAGGTCGTTGCCTGAGGGAAACGCTGATCGGTGCAGATATGCATGCGAGATAGGAGATGAATCCCTCATATGTACATACAGTCGCTATCACACTGAGCCCTTGCATTTATTCCCGCAGCGAGCAGACCTACGTATTCTAGGCTATAGGTAATAAAAGCAGCCAAGCTGCTGCTGTACAAGGGCGCACCACCACAATTGTTCCCGATGACCTGGCTCCCGCTTCAGGGAGCGTTAGCCCAAAGTCCGGGGTCCTCTATGGCCCACGCAACATCCATCTGGCCATGTCGAAGAAGCAAGTCGGTTGGAATACCTTCCTACCTATACACTTTTGCCCCACATACTTCTCTAGGCATCTCGTCCTCTTTCTTATTATGGTCTGATGTGGCGGTTCTCCCAAGGAGATTCTCTCGCTGCTTACCAACTCTTATCGCAAATGGAAGAGTGTGCCCATGCATGTGCTGTATTACCGCATGATAGTGTACGAGATGGATATACGGCGTAACATGTCCATATTATCTTACAAATAAGATGCCTGCACCAACCCCTGTTTCGTCAGTTGGGCGCGGTAATAACATTCTCAACGAGATCAAGTCAACAGCGACTGACTGTATACTTGATGACGGCAGTGCCATCTGGACATTTATTCCGCCCAGGAATTTGGAGATATAAGAACCAGACTTTTCAGGTAACTTTATGACTTCCGATGGCAAGCTAAGACCGGGCACTGCAGAGTTGCTGCAATGCAACACACCTTAGGTTTCCCATATTACGGTACCATTGTCTTCAGCTACAAGATGACCAAAGACCAAACCATATTCTCCAACTACGTTATACATGTATCGACTTCTAGTTTCTTACCCGAGTGAAGACCGGAGCGTAGACACCCAGTGCCGGCGGCGCTCGCCGAATGCAACATGGTGTTAAGACGAAGGGTATGGACCAGTGTTTAGTCGTACTAGAGCCGCATCACATCTAATACCGTGGCCATTCTTGAGTGTAATAAATGTAACTTGCCTGCGGGATCACGATGAGCCAAGGAAATACGTGCCACGGACCCTGCCTGGCCGGTGCGTGGGCTTAGTGGACTGAACAAGCCATCTGGACGAATAGCCGACTACACATTCCCGACCGTAGGGGACAATCAGTGCGCCGCGTTGAATTGCTCTCGACAGTGATATGTATATGCATTAACTATCCTTAATGTCGAACTAGACACGGAATGACGCATTATATGACGAACTTGCCTTGAAAAAGGGTGGAATAAAACTAACGACCCAAGCATAAGACGGGCGACCGAGACGGAGGCCAGACGTAACTATTTCCCGAGCGCATAGCCAAACCGAGTGACGCAGCCTTCAGAAGGGCTGACTATGCTCTAGAAAGGCGGGGGAATGCTCACGAGCTATCAGCACAGGGTCGTACTTTGCATATCTGCCCACCCGGCTATTGCATATTGATCACTTTACTCTCGAGCGGTTCTGGAGGGTTGTCTGCGGCGGTTACACTCTGCCAAGATCCTAACCCAGACCGTTGGGCTGGGCCCCTGCTCAAACGGAGCCGGGGTTGCGGATAAATGGAGATCGATCCAGCAATAAATGACACAGCATTCCAAAAGATGACGTTAGTTGGCACTATAGACGCACACACACCACACACACATATATATGTACATTGAACCAGCAGAATAATCGAACCGCTCGATCAAGCGCAACCAATACCAAATGACGACCATCCTTATTCAGCTCAGACTAAGCAGTCTTCACCGACCACCCGCGGCACATTTGATCGCTAAGTATGTATGTATGGAGTAGATGCGCATTTGGCAGATCATCCCAGAAAGAAAGCTTCCTGGCCCGTTGCCAAATCACTCACACCTTACCTTTGTTGTCAAGTGTTCCCCCTCTTGGCCCTGACTGCTGACAAGGGCTGTCATCCTCATTTTGGGGGAATTTGGAGATTGGGGTATGGTCTGGCTGCTGGCTGGCTGGCTGGATCAAGGGATGGATAGATAGATGTGTAGACTTACCGGTAATAGTACTGCTATAGCGACTGCTATCTCTCTCGTTCCTTTCTCGTTCTTTTTAACTTGTGATCATGCACATATAGCATCTATCCACCCCGCTGCAGCGTACACGTCACATAGGGAATACCAAGTTTTCTCCGTGGAGAGTATCAACAAATGTCGTGCCCCGGGCCATCTGTTTACATAGCAGAAAAGGACTAGGCAGGCGCAGAGCAGGACAGGACAGGGTGCAGAGCCAGCAGCGCAAACGCGACAAGACTAGTGGTCCCGACAAAGCATCGACACATGTAGTACCTGCTCTGTCTGTAACCACAGCTGCACATAGTAGAGCCGAGAGAAACCCTGGCGACGTCTTCTATCGCCGACCCATCGCTGCGCCGATAACTAGGAGACTGGCGTCCAAAACACCAAGCTGGTGGTGCTTTTGCAGATAATCAAAATACAATGGCTAGGTACATAGGTTAGTTGCTTTGTCTCTGTCGAGACCGACCTACCTAGAAAGGTGTTGCAAAATACCTAACCTAGTCTGTAGCTATACCTAAACCTTGGCATTAGAACTTCGTCTCAGCCATCGGCAAGTCTCGCCCGGGAGATGGCTGACGGCTGGCTTTCCCCAGCTTACAACCGGTCTTGGCAGCAGCTATAAAAACGGCCGCTCCTGAAGTGGCGTCTTGTAAGTATGTACTTATCATGGTTGAAAAGAAAAAACTGATGTATCGGGAAAGGAGAGGGATTGATTCAGCAAAAGAGGGGAGGATCATACATAATACGGAAAGCGATTCTGCAAATTTGGAAAGCCGGAATAAGATAAGAAGCCAGCCAATATGGGAGGTTTTGGTTGGTTTTTACTCAAGTACCTAGCCTTCGGATATCCGAGGTGCTAACGACGCTTGAGCACACTAGATGGTCGAGTAGTTTAAAGAGGAAGTGTTCATACACAAGATACATAGGCTAAGGAAAGGGGGGAAAAAACAAACAGAGAGACCAAAAAATATGATATAAAAAAAGAAAAGACGTTGCCGAGCCTTACCTAAGAAACCATTGCCGAGACACATAAATCCCGCGGGGACTACCCGTGTGGATTTCTTCTTATCCCTCATGCTTCCCCTAGCGTCGTAGGGTCCTTTGAGGTCTGTTTCTTTTTTGGCGGTCAGTACATTCATAAATAGCCTAGGTGCATAGATATATATACATATGGTATGTATGTGTAATGCATAATCGATCCTAAACGAGAAGAAGAAAACTAGCTGGCTTCTGGTAGAAGCAGGATATATTTGCCAAGCATGGATTAGTCGACTTACCTGCCTACGGTCTATCTATCCACCTGCCTACATAGTACAACTCCGAGCGAATAACTATAGTGAATTGTGCAAGCGAGAATAGGTAAAGGAAAAGCCTCACTACGGCATTATTTCTATACACATAGATTATAGATAGGTATAATACTTGGAGTATCAGTTAGTACTATGGGCAGGCAACAGATTTGGTTAATGTCCATTTCTCGATCCATATCCATATCCCTATCCACTAACCCCCTCCTCATCAATGGCGCCGAGACGACACATATGATTCGTTCCTTAACGTAGACTAATCATAGCCACATTATGCATAAGGCCAGCTACAAGGTACTAAGTTAAGTATACCTACTTACGCAAACACAGTTGTGGCGGCAGGTTCGAGCTACCTACTTATGATGGGTTCCAGCTGATGCACGGCGCAAGGACCAAGAAAAGGTAAGATCAGACAAGACAAGAAAAACTAGCCAGCTGTCTGCCTGCCTGCCTGCCTACTCGTGACCCCTTTCACATTGTAGATAGGTAAGGAAAAGACTCTCTCAACCGCAACGGCAAGCCCGTGACTTTTACCTACCTACCTACCTACCTAGCACGTAACTATAGGCATGCGGTCGCCCCTAACACCAACCCCTCCCCCTTCCCCTTTCCCACCCTCATCTTCCTTCATTACGAAGCCACCCATTGCCCCCATTCCTTACTTACTCACACCTAAGTATGACTACTACTGCTACTGAGGATGTGGGAATAAGAAGTATGTTAGGTTAGGTTAGGTTAGGTTGGGTAATATGCCAGATAGAAGATGATGGATGCCCTTGTCAACGAGGCGATGACTCGACTGCATGGCTAGGTAGGTAGGTAAGAGTTGGGAGACATCTATGAAATACTCGTTCACAGCAACTACAACAAACTACGACAATAGTCAGGGTCTCGCACAAACAACATAACGGCTGGGTCTCGTTGGCGACTGACTCCCTCTGTTTTGCTACCGAAGCTACTACTAATTATAACCTGCGAAACACGAGGTTGAGCAACAACCCTATGCAGATAAAGTAGTTATGCTATCTATCTACTAGTAGGTAGTCGAAACCACCATCTGAGCCCGAGATTTTGACTAAGTTCACAATCCCTTAAATTCCCAGGATTCTTCTACAATAAAATAAAAAACCATGCGAAAGATCAGGTTTTCTTCAGCTCTATTATGCATGATAATACTGTGAACATGACCGGTTCTCAGCATCCGTCTAAGAAAGGAGGTGGTTAGAAGAGAGGATTTTCGCTTAAAGCGCGCCAAGGCCTCCCAATGAGGCTGAGGTTTCGAACTAGCTCTCGCTATTTAGAGGAACTTTGCAAGAGTATGATACGATATATAATGCTCGTGTAGCTAACTAACTAACTAACTACAACACGAATGGGGTAGTAGTATCTATCCAAGGCGCTAGGTTAGGTCATGGTGTGGTATTTCATATGCTTTTAGAGGCGTGCAAAATTATCCCCTCGAGAAAGTTCTTCCTCCATGGGCTGGCTTGACAACTACTTGATCATGTCATCCTTGCTTCCTGGCCCCTAGGTTTAAGGATCTTTTCAAACTCCCATTTAGCTTCTTCTTCCGTCAGCGCTAGGCAGTAAGACATTGTCCTTCGTTCGTTAGCTCTATAACGGGGGTATCTTAGGTGCAAAACGTAGGTAATGTGGTTTACTTTGCTTCACCCCAAATAGAGAGGAACTTCCCCTGGCCGCGTAGGCATCCTGTAGTGGTGTTCAGTGGCCATTCCTCAAGCCCCGCATCAGTATCGATATACTCTCGAGACAACGACGACGAGGACGAGCTGAGGAGGCTGTATAAGCCGTGACGTTTCCGGCTCGACGCTGACCTTCGAGAACTCACGGTGACTGGGAGAGCAGGCGGCGTTATCCGAGTGAACATGCTTTCTGGTGGCTGGACTGGATATGGTTCCCCTGGCACGGGAGAGTCTTTTATGGTGTTTGGAGGGTGGCGGGCCAATGTCGTCGGTTTTCTCGTTCTTCGACGGCCTCCGCTGTGTTCCATGGCCCCTTCGTTGGAGACGCCGCTGCCGCTGCCTAGACCCTGGGCTTGACAGATTGACTCGAAGTCAGGTTCTAGCCAGAGCTGTGCGAAGATTGATGAGTTGAATCAAGAACTGGGACTAAGTCGACAGATTGTAACAGTTCAAACTATGAAGGTGCAAAATTGGCAGAATGAATGAGGCGTTTTAGGCGCTCGTCAGTCTTATACTCTCTTAGTGCTGTCACCCTCCACTGCGTCCAATCTTGACCAACCCCGAAGGCGTTGAGTATAGCATTTGCCAATGGCAAGGCATATGACCATTTAGGCTCTAAAGCCAGACCCCGAAAGAATCTTCTCACCTTTTCATCGGTTATATAACTAGCCAGCTCCGTGTGCCCTTTTTCTTGCAAGGCATCCGCCAACGCAATATCGTCATCACTTAGCGACACTTTACCATCACATAAGGACTTAATGTCTGCAGTAACAAGTGATGGCCCAAAGGCCTCACGTAAAGGCACGACACGTGCCATCTGCCAGTCAATGATCCCCGTGACATTGAGGTTCTCGTCGACGAGCAAGTGATCGCCCTTGTCGTCCACATGCTTTAAGAAGAATTTCTCCGATTTTGGTACCTTAGGGCTTGGTTGGGCGAGTTGGGGGGCTGCCTTGTCCTTCAGAAAGCGATACGTCAGATATGCATCGACCGGATACTCAGTACACACTTGACCCTCCGCAATGAGTGCCAGATACTGTTCCGCAAAAGCAGTATAATAAGCCAGTGAGCTATCAAATGGACCAAGACCCTCCGGAGTGAAGACGCCAAATCTGTCGCTCGCTGCTGCCGTCACTTCGACGCTACTACCAGGTGGCTGGAGACAGAGAGATCCAGCCTTAGAGAACGGATGCCTGGCCAGTTCAGCCAGAATGTCTGCAACGGCAGCCCAGACCTTAGCCTTCTCATCCTAGGTAGCTTCATTGCCAGATACCCCATCTCCCGTCCAACGCTTCCCCGGCAATTCTTCCATGAGGAGGAAGCTAACCCCGACACCATGATCGGTTTCGGTTCCGATTCCATGGCTGCCGCGTACACCGTAACCGAAAGCTCGAGGCGCAGGCACAGACGTGGTTTCAAGAAACTTTAATGTGCTGTACTCGCTGAGTATTAAATGCTCGGCTAGAGATCCAGGGGGGCCAACGGCGAAGCCCGCAATTCGTGGGACTCTGAGGAGCCAGGAGGGGGAGCCATCATGGAAACGGATGCGGGCGTGGTAGTTGGCGCACCCCATAAGGCCACCCGGCCCAATCCCGGAATAGTACTCGATACTGCAGCTCCTGCCACGTTCAGTTTAGACGCAAGTTCGCATACTGCGACGTCGTCGACCCTAGAGCGAAAGCGGTCGATATCGACAACAATCTGCAATTCCCAGGTGTCATCGCCTGGTACCTCGCCGTCGCATTTGTGCGAAGAAGAAGATATGTGAGTGGCGCATAGGTGACGGCCGCAACTGTCACACCCGCTAGTGTCCCTGGCACTTGGCTCCCTACATTCCGGGATTGAGCAGGTGAAGAATCTCGGTATCATCATGCGTTAGTATGTGAAGCTAGAGAGGTGCGACGATTGTGGAAAAAGTTATCCCTTGGGTTTTTGAAGGGAGATAATTAGTATTGCGCGTGCGAGGCTGAAAAAGGAGGGGGTCGTACATATAGGTAGTTGGTCCTTTTTCGGATTATCCTCGGGATAATCCTCTCCCTTACACCCACGCTGCCTGATGTTAGTCATCCTGAATGTTGCACGCCCGAACTGTTAGAGATCAAAACCATAGAATGAGTAAAGGAGCTGCTGCTATACTATCACCGTGGATGGTGAACTAGCGTACCTCTGTGTGCCGGGCAGTCAGGTCAGCTTGCTGACCCCTCAAATCAGCGGAAGCACTGAGTGCTAATGATCCCATGGCTGACGAATATAGGGTCGTCATCTTCAGAAGGCCATGCTTGGACTTCGGAAATGTCACCTTGCGGAGTCCGGCATCCTGCGCTGACAGGTTACGCGTATACCAAAGTTATCTGCTTGGTTTCTGTTAAAATTTTATTCCTCCTGATTTTGCGTCCCTGTATGCAAGGTTAATTGATGTTTTCTGTCCCGTGGCACGCGTCAACTTGACACACCCCCAAGGACAATAAAGCTGATTTAGCTCTTTCTCTTTAAACTCAGGTAAGAATATACGGCTAGATCGCACTCGGAGGTCCCTCCAAGCCAGCCTCTCCCCCCACCCGAAGGAAAATCGGATGGCAAACAATGCGTTGGGAAGGGGTTTCATTAATAAGGGTTCATCTGGGCCACGTTTGTTGCCTCCACAGGTTTCCACGGTTTGCTAGGGAAGAACCAGAGTCGCGTCCCCCGGGATTTAGGGGAGTTTTGGGCTTGGGAGCGCCAGTGGCGCCATAGAAACTACGACCACTATTACTGGTGGTTCTCCGATATAGGTGTACTGAAGGCATGAAGGATAGATGATTAGTGGCTAAATCCTGTTTGTAGAGAAGAGTGGGAAGTAGTGTAGAGGAGACTGATATGTGTAGATTCGGATGTCAGCGAGGAGGAGGGTGGTACAATATCAGAGAACGTTAACAAATAGCGCAAACAACCGCCATGTGTAGAGGCCGAAGAGTGGAGGTCAGTTTGATACTTCCCTAAAGAAACTATCTAGGATACAATATCTGTTAACCTAGTGACGAGGACATGAGTCATGCGGTAGTAGACTCTAACAAACATTGTGGGAATGAACAATGAGCTGTGATTGCACGACGACAAATTAGGGGGCAATTGTCAAGCATCAGAACTGCAACACAAACCACAAACACGTATAAAGGTAGAATGTAGTATATAAAAGTAGACTGTAGTCAAGTCGGTCGGCTGGACCTTGCATGTAGTTCATATGTATGGGACTGTGGCCATGACAATAGACTTACCGACACAACCAAAAAGGCCACAACTCAGCACTATCGTAAAGATGTCGGGAGGAAAACAATGGCTTAAACCGGAGACAGGGGCCACTTATGGTCATTCACATAGTGGTTTAGGGGCCGTCGTTCGGACAGTGGTGGCCATTATGAGTGAAGACTTTCAAGTTTAAGATTCTGTTATGCATATATACGCGTAGGCACCTCCGCACTTCTTCATCCTTTTCTCTGTCTTTTCTTCTATAACACCCTCTCTGAGCTGATAAGTACAGATTCTTTTAACTAGAGCTCTCATATCAGTTGCAAGATCATACCTTTAAAACCATACTTCCATTCGACACCGATATCCCTATTGTGATCGTCATCGTCATCTTCATCGTCGACAAGATGAAGTATATTGATGATTACACAAGTGAACTTACGAGGCTCCGCAAGAAACTTGAAGAGAAAAATCAAGAGGTTGCCAGCCTCCAGCGAGAACTGGCCGTCGCCCGAAAAACTATCAAACCACAGAACCAGCAGCCTACAAGGCCTTCCACTCCCCGTACGAATACACCGCAGCAGACACCCAGAAACTGTCATTTCGCCCAGCCGACAGCGTCTTCACGCTCTAAGGCCAAGAAGCTCGACCCGACTGAGCCTCCGCATATCGAGCCTCCGCGTGTTGTCCCAATCCGGGACAAGGAGTACGTGTACAAGTCGGGCATACCACTGCTCGCGACTCCTCGTAAGCCAGTGGAAATCTCCCATAGATGGTGTTATTCTGGCAAGTCCCACTGGGATAGAGAGGGTGCATATGTCGCGCATTTCGCCAACGCAACGAAAGCTTCGTGCTCTCGGCGATCGTTCAAGTTGAGATCAGGATGGTCCCGCGAGATTCCTAAACGCGGCCTTCGATTCGCACCATGGCAGAAGCCGGGACCCGACACGCCCGATCCGCCCAAGAACGATTATTACTGGGACGAAGGCGAAGAGTATCCTTACCAGGGTCAAGTTGAGTGGTCAAGCTCCTTTCCGCTAAGCCCGGCCGGATCATTCGAGACGAAGGAATCCGTAACTACCGCCGCCACGGAAGTCGATACAGAGGACGATAAGGAGGATGATAGCCTATGGGCTACTTCGCGATTCTCAGATGAGCTCACAAGGGATGAGCTCATCGATGGCTATAAAATCGACCACCTGGCCACGTTTAAGTTAGCGGAGAAGACTATGGGCCTTGTACAAGCCTCACTCTTAGCGACGTACCCGAAGATTTTCGAGGAAGAAAAGTACGCTGAATTCATCCGGCTTGGGTATAGCGAGCTCTCTTCCAAGTTCAACTTCCATATCCCTGGGGAAAGTCTGGCCCGCAACGGCTATTGGCACACGGAAATCCACGAGGAAATCGTCAAAATAGCGGTCTTGAGAAACATGCTCTGTCACCCACACCGTTTCGAGTTCGATCGTCCGCTAGAGGTGGAGAAAGTGCTGCAGCAAGCACAAGCAGTCATGATCATGATCGGCGACGAGAAGGGAGCGATGGAGGTACGGGCAGTACGAGACGGGCTGAGGGACTTGGTCACCCGGCCGCTCCGAGTTCTCGGGGACTTGCATTCGCTATCTGTCCTGCCATTTGCGGAACCGATGGAGTTTGACGAAAATATCTGCGGCGCGCTCACCAAGACATTAGAAACCAACAAAAGTCGCGAGGTTTCTATGAGCGGCCAATTAAAAATGCTGACTGACGTTGCTACGGCCTGGGCTACGCAGACCAGCTATCAGTACTGGAAGCCTGCGGAAGACTAGTATAACGTCTGGGTAGTAGAGTGGACTTCCATTGCAGGTTACCGCGCCTGGTGCTCCCACATTATGCACAGGGAGTAGGGGCCCTTCACCGGAGGGTATCCGGATATACCCGTGGCTAGTGCCGGGATCGGGGTAGTAAGGGAAAGCATGATGGGTAATGAGTAGATGTACCAGAACCATGATATGGCATTGGCAGAAGTGATTTTGGGCCACAGCTCGGGATTAAGATAACACGATCATGTAAACATACCTAGTAATATGTACATTATTAACCTACGGGTGTCAATAAATCTACCTCAAACAACACAGCCAAACCATCACCTAACCTAACCTCCTTACTTGTATCAGTTACTCTCGTTACTTCCTTCACAAACCCAAATTCTAAAAAACTGATATGTCGTATCTTGAATGTGCGTGAAACCTTATCACCCCCCTTTCAGTAATCTCAACATCTTATACGTGGAACAAGGTTGCCAGAAAGACACGTTCGCCCCCTGAGAAGACGCAACAGGGGTGAGGGCTGACGAGGAGACCAGGCCAGGAAGTGAACATCACGGACACAACGACCAGTGTATAAGATCCCACACCACTCCTCTCTTCCACGTACGACCATAGGATGTAGAGAACGCGGGGTCCCGTCCGCTCCCCCATAGCTAAGCTACATGCCGCCACATCAGTAGTTGGGTCGGTGACGACCAGCGAATCCCTGGTGTTGTACGTTTTTTCTTTTTCTTTCTCCCTTTCCTTCTTTTCCCCTCTACACTCGCCTCCTCACGTTGGTAACGGTACTTTTTAGTGAAGTCAACAAATATGGAATAAGAGTGGCGGGTTTTGATGTTGGTGTGAGTGTGAGTGGCGGTGGTTGTGGAGCGTCGCCCATGGGAAAGGAGGTTTGATCGTTGCTCATATTACGTTAAAAATACTCGCAGATGGGATTGACAAAGATACTTGTTATGTTTTATAATCTTCTATCCAATTATGAGTAGATGATAGCAGATATTTACATGTTCGTGGTGACCCGATATTATCACATACTACTCGAGTGTGTACCTCCAATTGCTGCTACCGTACAAAGGGCTCACCTGAAGACGTAGGCTAGATTACGGGGAGAACGCATGTTGGCTGGTGTATTATTTCAATTTGCTGAAGATCATACTCGTGTTCTGTCCAAGAAGCCAGTTCAGAAGCAAGTTCTGAGGCATTCAGTAGCTGCCTTGGTCGTTCCAGTATAGCGTCTCGTGGAAAACCCTAGTGATACTCTATTGTTAGACATGTTGTTCATACGGATCTCCTGGGGAGTTTTTATGAAAAATATAGCGAGGAGACATACTCGGGACCAGTCGCAACCAGATCCCAGCCAAAGGTCAGCTTGATATACTGGCTCAGGTGACTAGCGACCTTAATAGCGCCGACGTCCGTGGGGTGCCACTGGGGCCCGATGTCGTTGTGCTGCAAGATGCCCTTGGTCTGGAAGTAGTGGACGAAAGGCTTGCTTGGGGTATGGAGGGTCGTGGTTGTGTTCTTCGTGCCGTCCCAGATCTTTGGCGCCGATAGGTACTCCTTCGAGTTGAAGTATGCTACTATATCCTGTAGTTCTTTCTGGAAGCCTTGGTTCTGCCCGTAGCTGTTGCCGTACTGGTAGAAGCCAAGCCAGAGTTCCTGTGAGAAGCGCGCGAGTTAGGTAGATTGCTTAGCTGCTAGTGCTAAGTGTTGATACAGGGGGTAAATTAGGGAGGGAGACGAGAAGTGTCATTGTGTGCCTAAGGTAACGAGTAGAGGGCGGTACTATGGCAGGGCTATTAGGGGTTAGGATGCTTCTGCCTTACCATGACAACAACCTGGGCTTTAGGGTATTTCCCGTGGACACCTTGGATCAGTTTCGTGTAAGCGTCAACGTAAGCCTCGGAGGTTACATTGTTTGCTTCATTGTTGTCATTCGTGCCGAGATTTATCACAACCAGATCTGGAGTGGTCTCCATCTTCTTGAAGTCCCAGGGCTCGGGGTTATCTTGGCCGTCTGTCAGTCTCTGATCTAGTGCAAAAGTGTTTCTGGCGGACTACGTGTGCCAAATAGCAAATGAAAGCACGTTACATACCACCCCAGATTGCCGATGCGCGCCAGCTTGTGTCCGAAGCATAAAACCACTGATGTACTTGCCCACGGGGATTTCCCCAGCAGTTCTGATCTGCTGCGCAGATGCCAGGTATCGCTGTGATATAATACTCCGTCTCGCCCAGACCCTCTCCCACGCCGTACGCGAAGCTCGACATGCTTTCATAGCTCTGGAAGTCGCCAGCCGAGAGACTGTCTCCTATAAACTCTATCGTGCGCTTGTAGGGCGGGATCTTGATCAGAGACTCTCCGGCACCGACATGGACCTTGTCGATCTGGACGCCGTAACCCCAGTTGGACACGCGCATCTCGAACCGCTGCGGATTGACGGGATAACTCTCGCCGACCCCAGGCGTGTCGGCGGTGACGAATAAGTGCGTGGCGCCCGCAGTGACATTGGTGAAAATCCAGTCCATGCCGCCGATACGATAACCCACTAGGGTCTTATCAACGGTGTTTTCACCAAACGTGATGGCGACCGTGTCCCCTGAGAAGCCGAACACAAGTCCGGGGGCTCTATATTCCATCAAAATGAGGCACTCTTACAGATTCAATTGCGAAGACACTTATACTTACGACCAGTAGGATACCTTCTTGGAATCCCAACGGCCCTTGTATGACAACTCTGGGGCATTGGCGTCGTATGTCTTGAAGTCGTACTTGGTAGCATCAATCTTCGTGTTGGGGAAATTCGTCTCCCTGACTTGGCCGTTCTGGAGAATGGTGCCCCTGGCAACAGAGCCCAACGATAGGGCTAGCGCCCATGCCTTCCCGAATCTCATCTCGGCGCCTACGCACTTTTCAACAACCTTTGCAGAGAGAGGAAACGAATGCGTAAGCTTGATAAGCCATCATTGCGGAGGCAGACGGCTTCTTTATGACTTTTGTACGGAATTTCAAATCGCCCTTCAATTCACCGAGCCCTACATGGCGGAAGAAGCATGCCTCTCCGGAACGGGTTGGACGGCGCGCACTCCCGAAGTAGTTCTTGTAGGCACCTACTGCTTAGATACAATATGCACAAGACCCAGTCGACCATACGAAAGCCATGTGTTCGGGATTATACAGCCGTAAGTGTTCATTGGATTTGAGCTGCCTGCAAGCAGACTTTAACCTCCTACACGGCATATTGATAGTGACATTCGGATAGTTCAAGTTTGGAATGCAAATCATAGTTAACAGAAGCTCAATAATATGAAGCTTGTAGTTAGCAGTTGTGATAGCGTATTGCCAACCATGCCCCTGGATTAGATCTGGGCAACCAATACAAGATGTTTTGCGGTGCCTCAAGGTCCGTTCCCAATCGAGATATCAAGGCAATAGTGGAGAGCAGGATACATTATACTTACCCTTCTATGTCTTATTGCTGTATGTATGCAAGATGATGCACGTGAAGGCGATCATGCACCTGGTAGCCGGACCCTGGAGGGACATCATGGTTGCAAGACGAGACTAAGAATATATTATAAACGAGACGAGCGGCTGGACTGCGTACTATTTTCTATTCGGGGTAGACGATGTAGAGAATGGTTCTCGGATTATGCTGCAGACAGGCGCTGCTCGAAAAACGAACCACAATAGTTCCGAAAGACAGCATAATACGCGTATATGTCTTGCTAAATGGGCACGAAAGTGTCAAGTTGAGTCCATATAGCAAGAGTCCAGGTATGTCAAGAAACCGTCTCAGAACCCGTGTTCTTAATTTGCAAAATACCGCTACCGTGGTGCCGTGGCGTTATGGCAGATGGTTGTCGAAATTGTGGTGAGACATTCTTCGTCAACTTGACCTCGTTACCCCTGACAGGAGAACACAAGTAGGTAGGCACACAGTGCTGTCGTCAAATGAGCCTTTCCAGAATATTGTGTTACTGGCGCGTAGGATAGGAAGCGATCACTATCGCAAGGTTACAACGCTTCCAAACCCATAATCTCCCTTTACTATCGATTCGCACATGTTATGTATTTGAGTTTGGGAGTATCTAAGTTAGTGACGTTCAATTTGAGGTGATCCTCCATGATCGTCCCTTAGCGTACCTGAGGTGGAGGAAGTGCTGTCTTTAGCAGCCCAGACGCCTGTGACCTATGAAGACCCCCTGTTCTGCCCCGCTAACTTTGATAGAATCCCACCCGAAATCCTACCTGGGTATTCCATGAACCGTCGGGGTGAGATGTCATAATTTGTGTACCTGGCCCTTCTATCCACTCGAAGGACATTACCCAATCGTCAGTTTACCTTTTACCGAATCGCCCAATCCTTAGAGCAAATTGCACCCATATAGGGCAGAAAAGAGGTTGACAAGTTGATGTCTGACAGAAAAGATATTGTTACCTTGGTACCCTATTTTCGAGATCATATCACACTACCCTCAGTCGTAACTTCTTTAATCTTAATACATTTGTCACCCAAGTAACATTCAACTTCCTCTTCTGTCTAAGGCCCTCTAACTCTAATCTAAGCTTGTACTGAGAGCTGCCGTGCTTTGCGTCGGAGACTTTCCCACCAGAAATAAAAAGCCTAGAAGGTCCAGGTCTCAAGAAGGACGAGGAAGGAGAAGGGAGGACAGAAGAGGAGCAAGGGAGAGAAAAAAGGGTGTGTTGGGTCGTGTTGTACTAGTGATTCACTTGTGTATCACCAAGATCAAGCAAGATTCCTTGTTTCCCTGACAGACAGATAATCGATTTTTGAAACTTTAATACCGAAATCCAGGTTTCCGTCGTCTTCCCCAGGCTCCCCAGGCTCCCCCAGCTTCCCCCTGGTCGGTCACCTGCGAACTCCTGCAGCCCGCTCTCCCATCCTGCAAATCCATGCGAGCCTGCAGTACAAACCAAACTTCCATGTTAGCGGAGGAAAAGAAAAAGGGAAATAGCAGAACGGCTCGGCAGCCTTACAGCAACCTGATTAACTGAGCGGCTTTTTCCACTCCCAGACACCCAACCCATCGCTCCCGAATTCTATTCAAAGCAGTCCCAATAAGATAGCAACCGAATAAGATAGCAGCCGAACAAGATCACCACGCGATGACAGCCGACCTCGTCATCGCCAGATCGAGACAATGAAGCCGCCCTGCGCCTCGGCAGATTCGACGCTTGACCTGAGGGTGTCACACTTCCCTTCGCCCCGAATCGAGACGACGTTGCATCCACATCTGCACTTGCCCCGCCTGCACCAACCATCCGAGCAAATCCCCTGCTCTACCGACGCTACACAACCATTGATACATTGGATTTGACCTTTTTCGTCTTCTGCCCGCGGTAGCCTTCTTTCTCCATAGACGTCCCTGTCGTCGCAGCCGCCGCCCGTCCTGGACGAAAACGCCTCGCCCACGCCCACGTTCGCGCCCGTCAGTGGTGTCTCCAGCCGTGACGTGGGCCACGAGCCATGCCGTCGACGGAGGCCAACGTCGTCGAGGACACACAGTTAGGTCTGACGGATGAGGAGATAACGCTTCTCCGGTATCACCAAGTCCAAGCCGCCGGGTCCTCGTCCTCGCGCGCCGCCAGCCGAGCGTCGTCTCAGGGTCGTTTGCTGCTGGACAGCTCGAGCCTAGCCGCACTGTCGCGCCATCTCGATCGCCTGATGCAGCAGATCCAAGCCCGCATAGAGTACCTTAGCGAACAGAGCGCCATCGTGACAATGCAGCAGTATGACCGTGCCGGCAACCTGGTGGACAATGCCGATGCTGAGATAGCGCGCTTCCAGGACATCATGACCCAGATCGACGAGCTCGAAGTCGACTTTGATCGCATCGCGCATATCCGGGACATCGTGAGAGACTATCGCCAACGTGTCGAGCAACTCGAGCAAGAGCTCGCGCAGTCGAACCCGTCGTCGTCCCGGCGCGACGGACACCGCCATCATCGTCATGGCCATTCTCACCGCCAAGAGGGTGGTTCATCGGGACGCCGACACCGACATTAGATGCGACGGCCGCCTACATTGCCGGAGAAGGTATGCAACGAATTAAAGAAGCACGGCGACTCCGTCTCTTTGCGCATTAGACGAACACGCACTATCACATTGCCTTCAGCATGTTAAAAGGAAAAGGCAAGGAAAGGGAGGCTACGACGAAGATGAATAAAAGGAAAAAGAGAATCAGTAAAGAAGACTGACAATCTGAACAAACCATGGCGTCGCCCGGTTACACGAATATTAGGGCTACATCATAGGAGAGACCAAGTCAAAACATGCGCCAAACCGGCAAATGTTTGCTGATTTACCTACAACGCAGCGGGATACCATATGCAACCGCCAAACGTTGACCTCACTACACGGACAAGAGACAGTCGTCACGCGACAACTTCTCTTGAGCAGAAAAAGCACGGCCTACGACGGGGTAGTAGGATATGGGGAAAGTTTTTGGAAGAAACAAGAGGGAACATGAAAAAAAGGTCCGTACATACAGTCGGACCATTATCATCCTCGATCGGACCCGGACCCGGACCTGGTTAGAGAGTTAGTCGGAAGCCTCGCGGCTTAAAGAAAGGAACAAGCAAACAACACCACACACTACACAAAAGAGCGACACGAACAGCCTCGCGGCTTTGCATCACGAGACCTTGATTACATGGAGTTTTTTTTGGCTACGGTTATTATTATCTTTTATTTACTTATGTCTTATAGTATTTACTATCCCCAGTCCTGTTCATGATTTTCCTCAGCGGATGTTACGATACCTTGTTTTGTTTACCATTTTGCCTTATGATAATCACCCATGGTGGTATTTGTGGGATTGGTGATATTTTTGGTAAGGGAGCGAGGGAGGGTTATGATACCATTTGCTTGGGATTCGGAGCCTTTTTTTATATTTTATTGTTTCTGGGTGGCTATAGCGGTATGAAAAGAGCTGGTACATTATTTATTGCTCGATCTTTGGTTCCTGATGGAAATAGTGAAGAGAAAGCGTGGTTTATATACCTGTTGATAGTTGAGCGAACCATACGGAGAATATTGAGAGATTCATGTCACTAAGTGCCGTCACTTTCACCGCCTTGGGCTGGGATATACAACTGGCTCAGTGCCAATGAAATCCCATGGCCGGCGTGATACAACACTGTTCGAAACATCTTGTAATTAGACGTGCACGTAAAACTATCACTCGATGCCATATAAACTGACCATAGGCCCGCCTAACCTAGTAACTAGATCATATTGTGCAGCTCTGACACGCAGAGAGAAACTGCTCACTACTAAAAGCTCATGCATGTCCTCATCACAAAAACTCCTGCCTTGCATGCCTAGGTATCTATTCACTCATCAAGACCCAGTTCCTTTTTTGTTTTCTTAACATGCTTGAATTTTCAGTATCAATCCTCACTCAAGACCTCAACCCAATTATTCTCAAGCTGTCTCCTCTCATATCTCGCCTCCGCCTCGCGACGCATGGCCTCCTCGGCCTCGAGCTTGGCGGCGGCGGCGGTGGCCGTCTCCTTGACGAGGACGCGGACGGCGCTCATGAGGAGCTTGTACCAGCCCGAATGCGGCTTGCAGCGCTTGCGGTCGCATGTGCCTCTTATAGCTGGGTCTTGAGCCGCTTGTGCATCTGTATTGGTATTTATACTGGTATTCTCACCACTAGTAGCAGCAGCAGCAGTAGTAGAAGTAGTAGAAGAAACAGGCGCATCCAGTTTTCCAGCCTTAAAAACAGCCTGTCCCTCAGGCGTGTCCAGCCACGCGGCGAATTGCACGCGCACGGAAACGGTATCGAGACGCCAGTCGTAGCCACAGCTGTCTTTCGTGAATTTCCCTGCCTCGATGGCGGCCTGGCGACGCGAGTTGGCCCAGTCGAGGAGCTGCATCATCTTTTTATACTGCACGATCTCGTTCCCCAGGGCCAGACGCTCGGCTGCTGAGGTCTGCAGGAAGGCTTGCTCTTCCTCGCTCAAGACGCCCGGACGCGTAGGCAGACCGCTGGACCAGAGGCCTTCTATGTTACCTGTACGATGCGTAGGGTTAGTCTCGTCGGCTCGATAGTGCAGGAAGGAGGGACGTTGGGGGGGAGGACGAAGGGAGATAATGCGGTCATGTGAAGAAAACGTGAATGATGAATGGAAATAAAGGCGCGTATTGTGATGAGTTTGTGCGAGATTCGCGGTTATAGAGAATGAAATGTGCATGATAGCATAGTCTTCAAAAAGAAGGGAGGCAAGTGACTCACCAAACGGCTTATCGCCAAGTCTCCATCCGCCTTTATCAGCCGTAGCAGCAAGGAGGCCCAAGAAGTCTTCTTGAGTCAAAACCTCAATAGCCTTTTTCGAGGCCGCCTTCGTCGGCAGTGTACCGATCATAGACGACCACCAAGCATCGCAATGCTCATTAGAGCAGAACACGCTCCTGTCCTTGGCGCTCTTCGCGCTGTTATTGTACAGACGCGCGGGGTCCCTGCAGCCGGGCAACGAGCACGTCTTGCGGTATTTGGTGTAGTTCTTCTTCCCGTCGGTGCAGTTGGGACAGACGAAGCGCTCGACGAGCTTCTCGCCGATCTCCTTGTCGAGACTGACGCACTCGCCGTGGAACCAGTCCTCGCACACGTCGCAGCTGATCATCCACCTGTGATCGTCGGGCCCTCGGCACAGACAGTATGGCCCGTTGTCTGTCTCTTCATCTGAGCTTCCTCCACCTTCACCCCCATCTTCACCTTCTCCATCTCCATCTGCGCCTCCGCCGGTATTCTTCCCGGACGCGGCGGATTTAGATTTAGAAGACTTCGATTTTGATTTCGGCCCGCCCCTCGATTTCTTGGTCGTCTTTTTACTAGAAGCCGTACCCCTCTTCTTCGTAGCGGTCGTCGCCGCCTTCATCTTGCCTGCTGCTTCCTGTGGTGGCGGCGATGATGATGAAGCAGGTAACTGTTGCTGTTGCTGTGCTTGGACCTCGTCGGGATCAGGTTTGACAGAAGAAGACGTGTTTGTGTTGTCCTCAGGTCCCAGGTCGGTGGTTCCCCCCATCTCGACATCTTCAACCTCTTGACCCGCCATCTTCCTTTCTTTCCCTTTCCGTTCCTTTCCAACCCTATGAAAGAAAGCGAAACCTCTTTTTTAAAGTGGGGAATATGGAATGTTGTTGCAAAGTCTCGTGCTCTCAATGGAGGTTACTTGTTTCCTGCATAAGCTGATATTGCCCCCCTTATTCGGGCATACAGATAATGGTTTTGTTTGGTTTCTGTTCAAGAGAGTGGTTGGGTGTTCTTATTGGTTCCTCTGCTTCTTCTCACTTCATCCTGGAAGGTTGAGGTGGCGGATCTGCATTATCGCCTTAATTAGAAACCAGTACCTTTCTCGACAATGGATTGACCTTTCCACCATCACTTTTGGATTGTATGAGGCTGGCAACCCGTAGTTACAGGTGGCGGGAGATGCGAGGGATAGCTTACCTAAGTGGGGTACAATGGGTGGCTCCTTAGCACGTTCTGTTACAGTGTATTTGCACAGTTCTTTACTGTGAGTACATGTTGACGCTCGACGCTTAAAGAGCTCGACTAGATTATTCTAGCACATAATGAGAGGTAAGAATAGATAGAAACATGAAATAGAAGAGAACCCAGAGAATAGTAAGCATGTACTATGTATATTCTCAAAGAGCAATCTATATATAGCCCCTTAAGTCTACCCATGTAGACATATCCAACTAGGAGCTTCTAATATCACCATTGGAATCAAGTAGGCGTATCAAGTTCTATTTCTTCTTCTCTTCCCAATAGATATCGCATTCCTGGCAATAGTATACTTAAGGCAGTCACTCATGCATCGTCTGCGGTTTCGAGAAGTATATGATAATAAAAGTTGAATCGAGTAAATTCCTACGCAGGACAACTAGATAGCTTCGGAGGTATCATCTAGGCTAGATCCTAGCCAACAAATATAACAAAAGATTTTGGAAGTAGGTATTTATACAGACAGAACGCTCACTAAATCTGCCAAGCAGAAAGACAATGGATGTCTTCCGTGTAGTTGGTATCTCGACATGTCCCCCAAAAACGCCGAGATCGTTGAAATCGTCATCAGTGTCGCTAGATAGCCACCAGTTCGCTATGCCAGTCGGCTTTTACTGGCTTTTGCTCTCCATTCCTTTCGCTGAAGCAAATCCCGTAGTTTTGCCAGCGAACCGAACTGTCCCGAGAGGGGCATATATATACAGGTAAGTTTATTTCGGCTTTGTATGCTAATATGGGCTTTTATAACGCATAGTTTTCTGTGTGCAGGAAGATCTCTTCGAGCATCGGGTCACCCCAGATCTCGGCTTGCAGTCGTGCCACGGTATTGGCCACACCGACTCGCATGCTCGGGGGACCACAGACAAAGACCGCTGTTCTCCGCCCTAGGATACCTCGTCCGTCAGGACCGCCAGTGGTCCATTCTCGGAGCATGTACCCTAAATCGGGTCGGCCGTACTCGACACTCCATCCGCCGTCGATTTGATGGGGTATCGGGAAGGCGAAGCGCATCAGACTCTTCTGGAACTCCGTCGGCGTCTCGGGGAAGCCAAAGTCGAACCCTGATGGTGGGCCGAAGGTGGATGTCGGCCGTGGCGCTGGTCCGGTCGGCAGATTCGTGGTGCGGAGATGGGCGAGCTCAGGTGGGTATATAGGCTGCGAAGCAGTGCTCGTTGCGTTCTCCGTGGTAGGAGGTGGTGGGAAGTTTCGCGGGGAGGGCGGCGCATAATTAAAATGTGGCTGCATTTCCGGCCGCGGCCTAAGTGGTGGGAAATGGAACTCCCCTTTCTTCTCCTCCGGGAAGCCGTTCGCAGTAAGCCGCGGTGCTTCCTCGTTGACCTCTTCATCACTTGCATCCCGGCCCTCCAATTTGCGTAGCGACTCTTCCTGAGGTGACCGACTGCTTGGTGGGTGTTGGGGCGGTACATAATGTGGCTGGAGGTACTTCTGCTGAGGAAGAGCTGTAACTCTATCCTCGTCCTCGGCCCGTAGTTGTTGCTCATACTCTCGGTTCCCTTGCGCCTCTTCACGAATCATCTGCGAGTTGCGCTTCGAGGCGAGACCAGCTACGAACCCATCTAACCGGTCGTGGAACAGGTTGCTAAGGGGGCGGGGAGCACGCTGGTGCTGCGGCGGTATTCGTGACTGCCGGACCGCCGCTGTGACGAAGAATTTGCACGTTACAGACTCTGGAGGCGCCGAATCGCGACAAATCCGTAACTCTTCACGGAACCAGTCCATCGCTTCTAGTCGCTTCAGAGCCCAGACTACCACAATCTTCTTCGTTATAGCTTTGCCGTCTCTCATTCGCTTGATTAAGTTTAGTAATTGCGACATCAGTGCAGTGACGCCACTTCCACCAGCGATCAGGATGCACGTGTCAAAAGCGGCAAGCTCTCGACGCATACCGCCATAAGGCCCATCGAGGTAAGCTCGGTAAGTATGAAAAGGCCCCTTTTCAATAGCCGTATCCAGAACTCTTCGAGTAAAGCCACCATACGGCTTAAACACGACCGTACAATCTCGATACTGTTCTCCGTAGTCCGAAGGGAAATCCTCACTGCAAAGGGACGAGATAGTGAAAGGATGGTTGTCCAAGAAGGATATTCCAGGCATTCGCAGGTAGACAAACTGCCCGGGCTTCCATTTCATCTGTGTTGGTATCGTGATTTTGATGGCATTTTCTGACATGAGCGTGATGGCTGCCTCGTCACCGACAAGGAAAGACGAGCGCCACGGTTTGGTCCAGTTAAGTTTGGACAGGCGATAAATATAACAGACAGCCCAGATCGCAATAGTGGCAAACAGATAGTCCCACGTCGCTAAGTAGTTTTTCGTGTGCCAGAAGAGCAATGCCACATACAAGATGCCGACGGGCACATGTAGTGTCACGAACACCTCGTATGCTATTCTGCGAATGAAGGGAAGTGAAGCTATGCAGAGCCATCCCAGAGGGACTAGGCATGCAATGCCTGTGCCGTAGATGACGCCACTGCCTTGGGGGAATAGCTTTTGGTATACCTGTAAGCCGCCATCGTCGTACACGGGTTGGACGAAAAAAGGGACGGTATGTATCAGCGAGAGGAAAAGGCATAAATAACCTGCCCATCTGTGGAACACGTTGAGTCGTTCTGGTCCAATACCGGTAATGAGCGTGAGGATATTTGCTTTCATGCTCGTCGCAACGATCCAAGGAGTCATTGCAACGGCCAACATGCCAGATCTGATGGCGACTGGCGGAGAGCCATACTGAATGCTCTGCCAATAGAGCGGTTGCTGGAGGAAGACGAACAGGGACGTGAAGGCCAATGCGATAAATCCAACGATCAATACGGCAAGTGAGGAGAAGGTAAACCGATGTTTGCGCCAGACTAAGTCGGGAATCGGCCGGTAGAAAACCCATCTAAACAACGCCAGTGTATCCAAAAAGGGTCCAATGGCAGAAAAGTCGGACTTGGGCTTAAAGTCCCTCTTCTCTCCGCCCTCCTCAGGAAAGAATTGCATGCCAGTCTGGCTCGTTTGCATTCCACTCACGACATAACTCGAATCGAGGTTGTACAGATCTCGGTAATGCTGTTCCACCTCTTGTTTGTAAATGGCCTGTCGTATCTTATCCTGCCACCAATGCCATATTCGCACCACAACCGCCGACGCCATCAAGGCTAAACTAAAATATGTCCATGCCAGGGCATATTTCCCTGATTTTATCCATGGATCGACTGTGTTTGCTTCAACCAGCCCGGGCGGGCTCGTCGGCGTGGTTGGTATGTAAATGCGCTTCGAAAGCCCCTCCACAGCTCCGATGGCTCTCGCAATAAGAGACTGGGGAGCTTGCGCCATGATGAATAGACCAATTCCGCGTTTCCTTAACGTTTGTGACAGATAAACCTAGAGCAACACCCGCCTTCTACCAAGACATTCGATGATCGGTTTCGGACACTTCGTGATATTCGCGGCGTCACGCAATCTACGTACACATCCTCAATTCCGCCGAAGCTCGATCGGGGCAGCAACCACTGGGCTACGTGCTTCGAAGCCAAGTATGACACGAGGGCCTGAACGAATGCGGTCGGCCAAGCGTCGAGGATGCCGGAGCCCTCAGGTTGACAAAGGGAAGAGCACTTCAGGGAGGCGCCGATGGCCTGCGCGAACCATGACTCAAACAACGGTAAGAAGGGAACTACGAGGGGAGGAAGGGTGGATTGGCGGTGTTGGGGTAATGTCGGATGAATATAACGGATGAGAACTAGGTAAAGTAGGTACAGTTGCCGTGAACAGCGTGTGGGGTGATCGATATGCCCGTCAGGTACCACATATGCATGTACACCATGCATCCACGCGCAGTGTTACGTTGACTAGGGAGGTCGGCCTCTGTCACACAGCTTGGTCTGCGTGGGTTATGGGCTTCTCTGTCTGTCGTACAATCACAGGCTTGCGAGAGATTTGATCTCGTGCAAATTCGAGTCGCTCGATCAATCAGAGTCCAGCAAGGCGCACGGTGGATTTATCCTGGTTAAAGAAAGGTTGGAGGTGAGCGGCGCAGCGGTTGACCGCGCTTTGATATTGGCTGGCGACTATGGATTCGTTCCCCGCAGAGGGCGTTCTATCCCATGCAGATCGCACACTAAATAGGTGTAGGCGCCAGATTGGGGTGAATCCAGCCAGAACCCCCAGCCAGAAGTCAACCAGAAGTCAACCAGAAGCAGGTGCAGAACAGGTGCTTGGTTCTGCTTTATGCACTTGGCGGGCCGTTGTCACCAGCAGAAACACCAGGGTGATCGAGACGGGCGTCGTCGCCGGCGCCAGGGTACAGCAAGGATTGTGGGTGCTAGCACCGCATACGGGCTAGGTGCAGCACACATATGTATGTACATACAGTAAACTAGCGATTGGACAATTCAGTGATCCCGTCAGCAAGATGCAAGTGCCAGAAATCCGGCAGGGTGGCTAGGGGGTTAAGGTAGGTAATCTAGCAGAAATTGCCATAACAGAAAAGTTATGCTGGAGTCTTCGGAAGAACTGTTGCTGTTTGTTGTCCGGAATCAGGAGCAACAACAGAAACACCAGTCACTAATGCGACAGCAAGCATCAGGTCTCCACGTGTGAATTGCGCGATTGCCCTTTGAATGGACGGAAGATGCAAGCAATGAAGCAAGCAATGAAGCAAGCAATGAAGCAAGCCTGGGGAATTGCATACCACACAAGAGATAATTGGTACGATACCTAGCCGGAACTATGGAATCGGTAGGAATCGCACGTGAGCCATTCTACGGACAGCCAATCATACACCAAACAAATCACTTACCTACCCAGTCGCGGTCTTTCGAACCGGGAATATGGAATAGGTATGTGCTTTATTATCGAATGACAAGACGCTTTTTGGGTGAGCCGAAGCAGGATGCCATGAAGAGTTAGCAGGGCGCGTAACAGATGGATTTCATTTGCCCGAGTCTTTGTTGAGTTCCCCACCACGAGGAGCACCTCATACTATGTAGATACCACCTGGCACCCCGGTATCTTCAACGTAGCACTTACCCAAGAAATGGAAGCATTTACCAGCTGCACAGCATAAAGACAATTATTGTTCTTTACAGATGTGTGCTGTATTACCTAACAAGGTACCTACTTACTCAGACTGCCCACGCCGCTTTATCCTAAGCCTTCCTAATATACATCACTAAATCACGAAACGACTCGTGGAATGGAAATTTTAATTCGTAGTACTCGTTCTCGAGCATTTTGTCCACCCTAGGAGAAGCTGGATCTGTCCTGTGAAGGGTTAGATATCGGCTACGAGAAACCACCATAGCTCTTAACTACTCACCAAGAGGTTGCGGGAGGCAGAGGACGGGGCGATTCAGGTTTCCTCATCCATAGGAGAACACCCGGACGGCAAATGTCTGCCACAATTTGCATTACTGGAATGTTGGGGGCAATTGACACAAGAACACTAGAATTGTCCATCGTCAGAAACGCTTCAGGATCTTCGAGGACGGTAAACCCGGCTGAGCATAACACATGCTTATCTTGTTGCGTATATGCCGGGTCTTGAACATAACGGCACGGCGGCGATGACGACAAGACTCCACATCGAAGCAAGATTGATTCGATAGCGGAGATGAGCGCATGCTGAATGATGCAGTCGCGTTCAACTCTGGTCTCCCAGACGAGTGACCCCAAGGCTAAGCCAATCACCTTGTCCAAGACAAGAGAAGTCGTAATTGCGGTAAGGGCCGTTTCGAGCTGTTTGTAGTACTCGCTCATCTTCCACTCCCGTTCGATCTCATAGAAGACTTCGCGTAGTTCTTCCGTCGAAGACACATGCAAGTCATTCACATCTTCAGGCCGAGAGCCCATACGCCAAGTAACAGAACGGATGGACATCGGCAAGTAAGCATCCTCAAAAGAAAAGTACTTGACATCTCTCGTAGTAAGACGATCAATCGTGCGGTAATTGATAACCCTATCAATCCAGTTAGAACTGCGAGCAGAGGCTATAGATAGAGTATATTAACCATGTCGGCCCCCGGAGGGGTTGCGTCTTAGAAGACATATGTGGTAGAAAAGCGACAGTTTCATAATCGACACCATTGATGCCCGGGAGGAGCACCTTTCGACTACCTGAGGCGCTTTCCCGGCAAAGCGCCAGTTCCCTAGCAACCCTTCGCATAGCATCTTTTGTGAACAGTGGGGTGTTGGCATTATAAAGAGTCCAAATCTCGCCAATTATTGAGTCCATATGAGCGATTTCCTCCTCGCTCATATAAACATATTCCTCGTCACTCTGCTCTTGCTGAGCATTATCTCCATCATCTGGGGGAGTATGAGGTACCATAATGAGGTAGACGCAAGTTGATGTCGATACGGTAGAGAGGCGGCGCACAACGGTACGAGACAAGCACTTAGTAGTCACAGAGAGGAAGGGAAAGGTGACGGGATGCTAATATTATATCTATAGAAACTTATTATAAATATAATGACAGCAATGACAATAATGCCATGTGGGCAATGGTAATACCTGCAATCGCTGGAGTTGCGGCGCCTTATTTTGTGAGTTCAAGAGGCTCGCTGTAAGGCAGAATCTGGACGGTTATCAGTCTGTTCATGTGGACGGACGCATAGTGCCACTTGGAAGAAATAAGCTAGAACCAACTGTTAAGACCCGGCCGTTTTGATATTACTAGATAATCCGGCTTGAAGTTCAAGTCTGCAACCTTAAAGTAGGCCCTCTCAGGCCTACCCCGTCGAGCAAAAGCAGCGATGACACTAAGCTCTATTTGTCTACGGTACATGTCTCAATACTACGGCAAAAAAAAAAAAAAAAACAAAAAACAAAAAAAAAAAAAAAAAAAAAAAAAAAAAAAAGGGTTGCACAAATTGGTACCGCGGTAGATAGAGACTGCCTACCTACATAAGTAGCTCTGACTCCTCCCTGAATCCAACCAATTACCCTAAAGGGTGCGAGATAACAAATGTAATCGGTATATACGAATTTGCCCCCATGGTCAATGTGATAGACGTGACAGACCAGCCTATTACAGATGTGTACCGGTCTGTTGGGAATTAGATGGATTTCCTACATAGAAATCCCGCAAGAATAGGCGGAACCACCAGGTTGAGAACTTGGCTAATGCTCTCCGTGCTTTGAATAGCCAACACCCTCTACGTAATCACTCAGTACCCATATGCTAAAGAAGACTATTAGTGAATTCTCGAAAATTAAAGAAACGATATCACCTCAGAGCCCATCTCTGAAAACACTATGGAACACATCTGTAGGACCGCTTAAAATAGAACCTCAAGCTGCAATGTCTGCACTGCGCCCGCCAGTATGTACTGTACCTACAGTCACACATGCAGGCTACCTATCCGTAGACTGTAGAAAATGCACGTTCGAGGCTCACTGGGCCCTCCCGCCCCATACCTACATAACATACCTAAATAACTACAGGTTCGAATTGCCTCCTTTGGAAGACACGTTAAATTTGCCACTTTCTAACTGGCTATTTGGAACCAACAAGCATATAATATTGCGAAAATCTGCATACACTAATTTAGGAAGAGCCGTAGTGCCGTTGCAGATGACTACATAGGTCGGCTATGTGCAGTTGTACGTGCATATCCTACAGCACAGCCTTCAGTATACTTAATTTGTATCTCATCGCGTCTGCTCTCAATTCACCTTGGAACAAGGAATTTACCTGGTAAAGATCTTGCCTCATGCATCCTGTTCGACTAACTGCATAGTTCGCTCTTCCGTGCCTCGTAGGTGTTGGTCAACTGCCATGCTTCGACAGCTCGCCATCTTACAACAAAAACAAACCCCAATACAAACCGTTGGGACCGAGCCGCCCGAATAAACATGTAATGGGTAGAACATAACTCTGTTCATTGACTTACTCAAGTGACTAACTACCCATTCTCAATACAGGAGACTTGCCTGGTCTTTATAGACCAAAGGCATATGTAGATGCCTAGCTGCAGGCATGTGTTAGAAGGAAAAGGATGTGCTACAGGATCCAAGAACCTTCTAATAACACGATTCTCGCTCGCCTTCAGACTGGTCTGTAACAGGTAGCTCGTTCTGCCTTTCATATGCTATGACAGAAACATAACCCTTCAGCGCGATGTTGGATCTGTTTCGAGACAGAGTCCAAGTCTGCTGTCATATGATCATCTGAGAGCAATGGTAAGCTTCAAGAAACCGCCCCTGTAAGAGCACAACCCACGGCCCGTAGATCAGACGATCACGTTGTTTTCTCGGTGCCTGATGCCGTTCAGTGTGAAGAGACAAAGCGACGCTATCAGCGGTCTTATGTCCTATAGTAAGATATCTTGTGAAGATTTCAACCACACCCAAATACTGCTTCACAGCAAGTGCTAGTGCAAATAGCATGGTTTTTCTCGTCCTACGACGCTGTTTCCCAGGAATGCAAGCCAATCTCTAGCTCAGCCAGGGTGGCCAGCCCCGTATTTTCTGTGTTTTTGCTTCGAGGTTTTCTTGTTGACCTATAAACAAAGATGCGTATGTATTTATAACTGGAACAACCCTGCGAAAATGACAACTATTTTTGGTCACCAAGGAACTCATACATAGGCAAAGACGTCTGGTAATCATTATCTAGCGAACGAAGAGGTCAGTATCAGGGATGAGTAATTAGAGAGTGAGCCAACTCAACTATTTAGTCGCTAGTTTCCGCCAAGCAGAGACTTCCGAATAGTATCTAACCTAGGAAGATGAAAGATAGACGTACCTAGCTAGAAACGCAGCGCATGATACGCTTCACAGCCTCTATTCCAGTAATTACAGTTGTGAGATACCGTATTCGCAAGTATCATTAAAATAGAGGGCTGGTTTCTAAGATGAACGAATCTCGTATGTTTTAATCCTGGCCGGCGCCCTCAGTATACTCACTACCTAGTAGTATGCTAGAGCTCCGTACCGCTATAAACTGCATAAAGCAAGTCAATCGAGATAATAATCCGGGTCACAGTAGTACAACAGTACTAGATGGTTCGGTCTTCAGTTAAAAGAAACATTGGTGTTCATGGATGCTGAGATACAAACGTGACACAAATATTCTAATATTGCCAGGAGTATTGATGGGCAAATTAAAGCCCATCTAGGTGTACTGCTGTACATAGTGCGAATTGAATAATTGATGTAAGCACCGATTTTAGGCCTTGCCAACCGGAAATCAACCCCACCAAAGCACCTGCACCTTGTAAGCTAGGCCCCGCGAGGCTGAAGTGACCCATTGAAATTTCCAAAGCTTCGACCAAGAGCATGATGCGATTCCTGCAATATTCTACCATTCCACCACCACACGACCTTTACTAATATTAATCTTTTTTTACGACGTCGGCTATGGCTCCCGCTATACCACAGACGCTCTCGAGCGCCACTTTTGCTAAGCTCTCGCCGCATCCATACCTCCTCGCGAATCTCCAACCATCAGATCCCAGCACACCATCTTCCCGCACAAATCGCCGGCAGCCAACAGAGGCCAGACGGCCCGCCATAAATACATCTTCCCTATCACATGCCCACGGCAGCTCAATGGTGCGCACGGGCGACACGACGGTGTTATGCGGCGTGCGAGGCGAGACGCTCACGACATCACAAATCCCCAACTACCGCGCCTCAATTTTGAGCACGGCAGATACTGCTATTACTACAAGCACAGACGAACTACGCGCCTACGACCTCCTCGTACCGAACATCGAGCTAGCGACAGGCTGTGCGCCGAATTTCCTACCGGGCGTACCTCCCACGACTCTCGCTCAGACACTGAGCACACGTCTATACTCCCTTCTCCACAGCTCCGGCCTTCTCAACATCGAAGACTTGCGGATATATCATGATAAGACGGAAGACGCTGCTGGGTCAGATAATAAAGATGACGAAGACATGGGCGACGTAGACGGCAATGGAGATCAGCGCACAGACACAGATGACGTCTCCAAGAGAGAAGTCAAGGCCTACTGGGTCCTCTACATCGACGTCCTCTTCATATCTCTCGACGGGAACCCCTTCGACGCCGCGTGGGCCGCCGTCCTCGCCGCGCTGCGCGACACGAGGCTTCCGCGCGCTTACTGGGATGCGGACCGCGAGATGGTGCTGTGTTCGCGCGAGAAAACCGTCCCCTTATCCGTGTCCGGACTCCCCGTAGCGTGCACGGCGGCCGTGTTCACGGCCAAGGAGCGTCTGAAGCAGATGCAGATGCAGACGCAGAGTCGGAACGCTTCTTTCTGGATGCTGGTGGATCCGGACAGGTTCGAGGAGGAGTTGTGTGATGAGACTGTCACGGTCGTCCTCGATCGATCTAACGGCGGTGACACGAAGATCTTGAGCATTTCGAAGAGCGGTGGCACGATTGTCGGCCCCGAGGTCCTTAGACGGTTTGTCAAGGTGGCCGAGAATAGGTGGCAAGTGTTCAGAGATGCTTTTTGAAGTTGAAATAAAAATCCAAGATATGAAGGATGGATTCGATGATACCCGTAGGCTACATACAGACCTCGCTGTCGCTCACATTTGTCGTCGTAATACCTGGTACATGGGCAGCTCTGCTGTCTTGAAATATGCAGTCCGGTATTATGATGCACAACTTAGAAACGCGATAGACGCCGCGTCGTCGCTGTAGTTGTGGCATGTCTGCGCATTGGCAGCACTTCTAGGTATCCAAGGAGGCATAAGAAAGATATGCTTATATGAAGCTCCTTAAAATAAAGGCCGCTCAGGTTATGCACCAGGCCAATGCAATACGCATCTTGTCCGGCAGTTGGGGACACAGAGCCCCCCTTTCCGATAGGTAGAGAGAGTAGCAACATTAGGCTGGATGAGAAATAATGTACTTCCTAATCCAAAGGAACAGATGGCAATTATCATGATCTATCTACGATGTGTGACTGCAAGGTACTGGGACAATATTGGCGGTTGCTTTTACGTGCTTGGTATTCGTATTATGAGCCGGCCAAATGATGGGGAGATAGATCCTGGAATACATCCAAGTTATCGAATAATTGTAGATTTCCGTCGCTGTCTTCATCAGCCAATGAATAGAGGTCTTTCTTCCCCGTAGCTTACACCCATATCTATCTAGGCAAGCGAGCAAGCTGGAGTAGGAGCAGGCGGAAGTCTCGAGTGTAGATCTCTATGCATCTAGGTAGGCACGCAGCCCAGTCGTGTACAGAGTAGTATTACCATCCGATACACATAAATCCACGGTATGCAAGTGATTGCCAGGCATTTATAGTCCAAATTGGCTTGCCTATCGTGCTGTACAAGACGCGTTGCGTGTTTTGTACCCACATACATAACTCTTTAACGCGGTGTCTTCTTATAGGATCATGCATCTGACCTCTTATTCGGTAGTACTTACATACAATTACTCCCAGGGTCGCCGTAACGCTAAAGAAAGGCACTAAGAGAGGTGGGCACACTCTTTAGAGGTAGGAGTAAGCCCCTTCTGAGTCCATCATGAGTCCTCAACCGTGCAGAGCAGAGTCTAGCACGGTTTTAGATGGTCCTGCTTGATCGTTCATTCATTATTGGACCAACACGTCCCATATATGTCGTAAATTAATCGCTAGTTGGGACAGTACCTCTGAAGTGTACTGCTTTGTCAGATATCTTGGTCGATCCAGATTCAATCTCCTCATAGGGCAGTCTCTTTCCGTCTCCGAGAACGTAACGGCGGTGCCACGGCCCAGCGAACACGCCATCCGGATCGACCGTGTCGCGAACGTGCCGCCATTGCCGCAGATCTTCACCGTACATTGCTTCAATATCAGCCCCCGTGGTCTCAAAGTTCTTTGCCCAATGCGGACGGCCACCCAATTCCTGCATGAGCCATTCGAACGCCTGGTAATAGCGAGCACGAGAAGGAGGATCATGGTAATAAGGTCGATACAGCGTCGCGTTAAGATATAGAGTCGGTTCTGTCTCCATTGTTGGATCAAGATAAGCCCGAGTGTTCAGTCTTCTTGACTTAGGGTTTGCCTCGGAGGAGTCGGTAACCCGGACTTCAACTGGCGCGTGCACCCATAGGCCCTTAGAAGAGAAGGGAATATTATGCGGCACATAGTCCGGGTCTGTAGGTGGCAAGTTGTTCAACCAGCTACTCAGCCTCTTCAGGGCCTCTGGCCCTTTGCTTAGAGGAATCGCCCACTCGTTTACATACTGAGAGTATAAACAATTCAGCAGCAAAGCTTTACGGCTAGGCTGGACCGCTTGAGCGGTCGTCCCATTCCTGAACCCGAACTCCATGCCAAATACAAACCACTCGACCCAGGGGAGGATACGTGGGAAGTATTGGGCCATGTAGAGGAGGTTGTGGTAGATGTAGTATCCGAGTGAGCCACCATAGTAAGACCGCGGGGGATCTACTAGTGGCTCAGTTGTTTTGTCCGCAGACCAAACTACAGCACGCCTGGTATGCGGATACCACCAGACCCGGACAAACTCGCCCCGTGTCCATAGGTCATTGTTCCAAGCTTTCAGGATTTTGCTATCAGCATCAATGACCTGTTTCCACTTAAGGTTGAACTCGGGAACTGCCTGGAAGGTGATCTCGGTGATAACACCCAAGGCGCCGAGAGATATAAGAGCCGCACGGAATAGCTCTGGGTCCTTATCGGGGGAGCAAAACCGCGTCTTTCCATCCGCAGTAGTTATGCGCAGTGATAGGACGTTCTCCGACATAATCCCATGCCGGAGACTGGAGCCATGAGTGCCGGTAGAGATTGCGCCAGCAATGGATTGTTCGTTGATGCTTCCGAGGTTAGGCATAGCGAGCCCATGTTTTGCCAATTCGTCACATAGCTGGTATAGGCGGATACCTGATTGCATCACCACGACGCCGGTCTTGTCATCTAGAGATAGAATACGGTTGTATTTATCAAGATTCACGAGCCAAGAGGAAGTACAAGTCAAAGAGCTAGGCGAATGGCCACAGCCGGTGGTGGTGATCCGACGGTGGCATCTATGCGCCAGCTTCACAATCTTCTCTATCTCTAGCAGAGTCTCCGGTTGAAGATAGAGGTCAGGGCGAGACACGAAAGTCTGAGCCCAGGTGCTGTGGACGTGGTGTAGTTTTGCCGGGAAGGGAATCCCATCATCGCACTTGGCGAGTTCAGAGATGACGAGAGCATCCATCACGAACGGTTGATGGTTTGTTCTCGGGCGCAGGACCGCTGATAATGACGAGAGGGGTAAGAACTGTTTGCTTCAGAAAGAAGTGTATGTTTCAACCGGAGAGAGAAGACTTTGTATGTATGTGTGCGATTTAACTATCCTTTTCGCACACTGTATGTCTTATAAGTAGGCCCAGGTATATGCTACTATGTTTGTTACGGGATCGTCCTGTGCTCCGACCACGAAATCATGAGCGCGACACCTGGCGCACTAAAAGGAAGACATAGGTATCCTTATTCCGTAGACTTCCGATAAGTGATACCTCCAATAAGTGATGGTAAGAATGCAAAGAAATAAGTAACGCTAGAAAGTAGGGATGAAGAAAGCCTTGGTGATTGAAGGGGGAAAGAAACGTTGACAGTGATATGGATCTTGGCGTGCAAGGTAATTTTCCTTGATTGGTCAGCTTCGCAAATGCAGGGACCTTGATATAGAACCCCCACTATGTCGCCATTTTATTACCAACGGCCCGACCCGGCTAAGAAAGGCAATTAATTGCTCTTATGTACCTCGCCAAGTTCGAAGCTGATGCTGATATTCAGTTATTCAAAATGGCACTATGCTACCGCGCAGTGGTTTAGACAGAACTAGACTATCATTAATATGAACTCGAAATCTGGTTGCGACAGCCGGGTTCTTTGGTACAGGATGAGAAATGTTGCGCCGCTTGGCCACAAATGGGTATACTTGCCGGTCTAATATTCGGGGTTGGTTTAGAAACGTCCAAGGCCGGTGTTAATGTAATCATATTCGGACTACAAATGTTATGAGTGAAGACGTCTAAGAGTATAAGGCCAGAATAATAGATGCCGTAGACACATAATCGTGATTTTGGAAACAGCTCCATACTCAGAGGATAAAACACATATTCTCTCATATCGTGGAGGTTCGTTTTGGGCTAGCTTTGGTTAATACCTTCATCTAATCGCCACGATACTTGCCTGAAAGGACATATATCAACACTAACCCGTCTCGACTTACCTACGTAGGTAGGCACTAATAGTAACTAAAGCTATCTGCTTACCATTATCCAACATACATGTAGGTGGTCACCTGGCGAGGGGGAGGCTTATGTTTACCTAGCTAGTCGCGGCATAGAAATCTGCTCGCCCGGTGTGTTGCTAAAAAATAAGTTTTCAGTATAAGACTAACTTATAGACATTAGTATGCAACAGGGTCAAGTTGACTGATGACACTGTAGAGGCATGAGCGCGTGTTATCTGCTTAAAGTCTTAAGATAACAGTAGGTGAGATTACTACTACAGGTTGAAACTTGAAGCTCTCGACTGTATGTAGACACCTACCTCGTGTGCATGCAGGTCTGTATCGTGAGTGGGTACCCACCTAGTATCCAAATCAACACTTCTAGTTCCACAGAAGCCATACCCACCTAACTTCCCCAACGTTGACGATTAAGTTCCAAGCAGAAGGAGCAACTGCCAGGAATGTATTTAATGTACTTGTATAAGTACCTATGAGGTAGGTGCTACCTGCCCAATCCCGTACATCTATCTACATGGTAGGAGGTACCTACCATATATATATATATATCAAGTGCCTTACTTAGGGACACTTAGAACACATTTAGCCCGCAACTTCATATATTTACATCCCACTTCACACGCTATAAACGGACGCGCATGGGAACTTGGGTCACCGCAATAATGTCTACGAGCGCTCTTCAGCTGACTTACTTTGCACCCGGTATCCTCGTCCTCTTACACTGACATTCTCACTGACATGCTCGCAGCATACGCACCCAAGGTGAAGTAGCGTTTATCGTGTGTAGAAAGCAGTCCCCATGATATACCTAATTGTCATATCCAAGCCGTACACGGACCATCACCATGTTCTACAGTCACGAGAGTAAGCATAGTGTGTCGCTGCAAGCTTTGATTTATTTGCTGACACTTGGGCCTTGGTAGTCTTGACAAGCCGCCAATACGGCGTTGCTACCGTTTGGTAAGTCGCGAGACTTGCTATATCTACTTTAGAGTTGTTGGTACACAGGGCAATTTCTAATGCGAACTTATAGGCTTGTTGCCACTAGTAAGATGTCGAGTAGGAGACGAGTAACACGCAAGGCTATACAAGAAGTCGACGTGAGCGGAGCATGTAGCAAGATCATCGAGCCTGGCGCGCCGATTGCGTTGCGTCTCCAAGGAAATCTCCTCTATGGTGTCTCGCGTGTGCACAATCAGCAATTCACCTACCTGGCAGCCGATGCGAAGAGGACGCGGGACCAAATGAAGCTGTTCTTCGAAACTGTTTCGGGTAATCAAATAGATACTCACACAAGTAAAGCGAGGTAAGTATTAACTAGTTATTCCTAGTCTTAGTTGAAACAGTGTTGGCCTAGCTGACGCGTGAGAAGACGGGAGAGTCTAATGATCGAGGATGACCCAGCATTTGATCCGGACATGCCATTGCCACAGTTCGATCTTGAATCTATGATCGTCAGCCAAATCAACACACAGAAAACATCGTCTCAAATGTCCCCACCAACTACCCAAATGTCAGGTTCCCAGAGTCCGGGAGGGGGCTTTCAGATTCAGCTTAACTTTGATCACTCGAGCATCTTGGGTGGCCATGATTCTCCTTTTGGTCTCGAAGGCTTATCCTCGGCACGCAAGATGGATGATGAGCCGTTAATATTTACGCAAGAGGACGATGTTTTCGGTACGCAGGGTGACTGGGGCATTGAGATTGACGAAGAAGGAAATGTTATTGAACCGGGAGTACCAATTGCGGTAAATGGGGAGCCAGAGCTTCCTCCTTTGCCGCCTAGAGAGGCCGAGAATGCCCTCGAACTCGACGACCAACCACTCTTTGACGACCAAGGCGACGTTATCATGCAAGAGGCACCACTTCCGGACGCGGAGCCATTTCCCGAGCGTGAAGAGCACGAAGCATTCCAGAATGACGAGCCTACCGTTCAACCAGCGCCTTCTCGCAGAAAGAAAACACTGAAGATAGATAATGAGACGCAACTTTCGCGAAATACTATCCGCAGATGGCAGGACGACTACCTCGAGAACTGTGGTGCTATTCACAATGGTTTCGTTAAACCAAGCCAGGCGAAGAGAAACGCCATGCTTCTCACATTTGGACTCGGAATTGGCAACATCGGCCAAAATATCGGTGTGCCGGGAGTGTTTCACCCACTAGCTATTCACTACTCAGGTGATAGCCTTTTCACGACGATTACAGGAATTGAAGTCAAGGAAACGCGCGGTAGACGTCGCACTTCGTCGGAGGCAATGCTTGGCGAGGCGCAGGATGAAGGTAGGCGGGTTAGGCCAAGGTTAATGGAAGAAGAGGAGGGTCAGGAGCAGGCTCGAGAAGGTAATAATGATGAGTTCCCGTACATTGACGACACATTCGCAGAAGGGCCTGATCCGGAGGTTGGTAGGGAGGGAGAGCACCCTATGTCTGATCATCTTTCCTCTACGCTTCAGCCTTGGAATCGAGGCTCTTCAGCAGTGCCTGGCTCGTCTGTTCGCGGTCCGAATTCGGTTCAAAAAGGCCGCGACTTATCAAGTCCTCTGGGTAAGCACGACAAGCTCCAAGAAATCGTGCGTTACAGCGATGATGCCGTCGAAGGTAGATTGGGGAGCGACGGCTGGGTTGCTGGTGGGATCGGATCGGCGGATTCTTCTTTTGATGGAAACCCTGGTACCAGTCCCGACCGGGAGGGAGATCAACCTGCTACAAACCTCACTCCGGAGCAGATCAAAGCACAGGCCGAGCAATTATTCGCGAAACTTGACGCGGAGGTACGAAATTTCCTCGGTTTCGTGCGGGAATCTATTACCGAGAACGGCGAAAGGCGTGAGGACGAAGACTTCGACCTTGACCGCAAATGGCTAGGTTTCGATGACTTATTCGTGCCACGAACTACAAAGCGGTCTACAGCTGCTCAGGCATTCTATCATACGCTTTGCCTCGTTACCAGGGGAGAGATGTTCGTCCAGCAGGACGATGCTACTGACGAAGCATTTGGTCCTATTTGGCTTGGAGCAAAAATACGCGGTGTTCTCTCTGGCGAGAGATAAAGGTTGGCTAGAGAAGAGATTTCCATCCGATCGTGGTTGTCTCCGATGATTCATGCTACCGAAGCCTCGGATTCCTACGAACTTCATTTAGCTTATTGCGCGATATTATCCTCTAGGAATCACAGACCAAGGGTCAAAAAGGAACATAATGGGGGGATAAGAATTAGGAGAAAAGCATGGCGAATGGGATTGAGGATATGGGAGCTCCTAGATATGGAATGGGAATACAATACGTGCTATATATATGTGGCTTTTACAAATCGGCTTTGAAGGCTATATTTCCATTGCCAGAATACTAGGTTACGGGTTCGTGATGCATACCTGGCGGCGTACGGGGTGACGGCATCCTTAAGGGTCTGGACAGTTGCTAGCTTAGTTTTATCTGCAATAGCAGAGGCAAGGTTCCGCAGTCAACTTGTTATAAGATGTGTCAATTTCTGCTCGTGGCTACTCGTAACATAATCGTTGCAACATATACACTAAACTAAGCTGGCTGTGATTATGTGGCTTCCTTAACAATTTTAGTCGAAGAGGTCATCATCGTCGCCCATACCTTCGCGGTCCTCGAAGGCCATGTAGGCATCATCCAGAGCGTCATCTTTCATCACAAGCTTCCAAGCATCTCTGACCGCATCCAAGGTTGTATCATCAAACGACAGTCCAAGTGAAGGAGATGGGAACTCAAACACGGTGGCACTGTGTTGCGGAGTCAAGATCGGTTGACGGTCACTTGCCGCCTGCTCGTAGGACAGTTTGTACAAGGCACACGCCGAGGGTGCCATAGTCTCTAGAAGCGCGGTCAAGGCCCTATTGAGGATATCAGGAGCGCCTGGTATGGCTAGCATAGTCAGGTATATGACACCTATTGTAATGAAGACTGATTAGCAAAGAGTCTCTTGAACAAGTAGAACCCAAATTGGACGCAAAATTGTAGGTGCAATCAGTTTGTCAGAGGTTGTTTCGTCAAAGCAGAGCTCAGACAATGTAGATAAGTATTCGATTGTTGTATCATCATAACACCAGGAGATTGTGGGGAGTGAGTTGGGGAGAGGCTTGTCACTTACTTTGACCCTTAGGGCACTCTCCTGTTTCACTAGAATGTACCAAGGCGTAGATTGGAACCTTGGAGCCCGGCTCATGCCCACTTAGAAGCGAACCTTGAGGGAAGGCAATGACTGCTACAGCCGGTATCGGAGTGCCTTCTACAGATGCTTTGAACAGCGGTTCAAGCGGCGAGTTTATAACAACCACAAGCCGTGCGATCCTTTGTGAGGCGGCGGAACTAGTCTGCTGTGAGGTGACGAAGACGGTAGTCTGAATAGAGATATCCCTTGAGAGGTGTAGGGATATCTCGTTGCTCTGGCTACTCTCGTCGATGGACACATTGGTACCGAGCATGTAAATGCCACCACCAACTGCACCGGCACGACATCCTACCTGTGCAACCTCTGATAGACCACCCCACTTAGGGTACACGGCACAAAAACCTGGACCGAAGAGCCCGGTGGAAGTCATATGACGATGAATTTTCGCTAAGCCATCCTCTAGCGTAATCTTTCCGTCCAAACTGAGGGTTAGTGCCAGAATACAGTCACGGAGACCTGCGTCAAGCTTGAATTCGTCAGCAAGATAAGTAGACAGTAACTCGTTAGCTTTCCCTTGCCAGCTGGGTTTTTGGTCGTCCGAATCGTAGTCAACCACGAACTTGAGGAACTTCATTAGAGCTCGCTTTGATTTGGCCGAGATAGACTGGGCTGCGAAGACATCCTCGCGGCTACTAGGTACACGGGCAAGCTTCGCGTCCGAGGCAGCGTCCGCTGTATTGTAGACAAAGAAGGAGCCAACAGCCAGAAACTCAACTTGCCGATAGGCCCGAGAGGAAACAAGCTGTGAAAGGAGTTTTGACTTGGTATAAGTGATCTGCGGCGCTAAGGCGAGAGAATACGCCCTTGGGAAAGATAGCCCTTGGGCTTCTGCACTGGGGTGTTTCCATACAGTGGCATTCTGGAAGATACCCTGCCGCCCATCCCTAGTTACGGTCTTCGGTTCTACCGTGTTGGAATTTAAAATCTCGCTTGGGTCGCGAGCATTTCCGGCCGATGCTGTTTCCCCAGCTGTGGCATGAGTATCGGCCCAGGCGTCAGCTTCTTGAAGACTGAGTGCTGCTTCATGCTCGCCATAGAAATCATTTGGGTCAACGTGAAGAACACGCTTGTTGGATCGCGAGAGGGCGCTTCACCGTAGGAGCATTCTGCGTCAGTCAGGACGATGTCGGAAAGGCGAAGCAAAAGAGAGAAGAGTAAGAAAGGAACCTACAGAGCAAGAAGAGATTGTGTGAGACCAGTGCCACAGAGCACAGCGTCCCACGTCTTTTCATCCAGTGATTCCATCGTGGATGGGAAATGGAAAAGATTGGGAGGTTTTTCTAGGCAACTACGATGATTTATTATTTTGAAGAGTTAGAAGCTCTAAGTGGGGATATTCAATGGGCCGACATAAAACCGTGCTTGCTGTCTACCTAACCTAATTAGGTACATTACATAACTGTTTACCTTCTGAAGTTGACTGGCTAATCCCCGGCAAGAAAAAGAACCCACCTATGTTCTCCCATTGAAATTGATGGGAAAGCTTTGTCTCTTGTTTTTGAATCCTTCATTTTATTCATACCACCGCTTGCTGGAGCCGGCGCTCTCAAACTCCTACGAGAGCGCCGGCGATATGAGTGGCCTTTCAGTAGGTCACTACTGCTTCTATCACAAGCGGCAGACCAATATTTCGTCCCGTATCTACTGTCCTAGATTTCTCGCAACGTGATAGGATGGTTCGAAGGGTTGATACATTTCTTTTGATCTTTTTATCGTGTGCCAACAAGGCCGCTGAGTATCACTAGGTATTACGACTATAAAGTGGTCAAGATGAGTGTAGCTTGTTCCCAAACCTATGGGGTGTGAGGAGTAAGCACAGTAAAACGGTCGTCCGGAGTGCCGAAGTATTGCTAGCATTTGCTGCTTCGCTTGTGCCCTATACTGCTTACCAGAAAATTTATAACAATAATCAAACCTGACATTCTTTACAATGACAGGCCCGATTAGAACTGCCCATAGAAGAGACCTTAATGGCTCATGAGACATTTTAGAGTTGTTGATGCCTAAGAAACCGAGATTGGCTTGACCTTGTGCCCGATTATGTATATCGGATGGGTCCAAAAATATTCTTAAAAAAAAAGTATGCAAGGATAGCCCTCACTGCAAGATTCAACCTTCGTAATGAGGCACATGTTCCTGGCAGAAATGAATGCCATGTCTACATCTATACATACGTGTCTGGCAAGCATGCCTTGCCCAACACGCAAAAAGTCTTTGGCCTAGTGGCAGAGCAGTGGGCAGCAGCGATATTGCGACACTTAGATCCCCTAGTATCTCTCAACTTTGTCTTGTAGTATTTTGTTTGGCCTGACTTGTAAGCCTAGGATACTTGCTTCGCTTGGTAAAGAGGGAGAGGCTTAAAGACCTCGGAAACTAGATAAAGTACCGACACTACGCCAATTGTAAGGAGTCCAAAAGGCCTCTGTTAGGAAGGCGGCAAGCCCCCCGGGGATGTCTTCCACTTCGTAATGGAGATCGCATCCAGGATCAGCATTGTGAAGCGGCTTTTATTGACGCAATACGAGCACCTGTAGTGCTCCCTAGCGCTTGGTGTATTTGGACCAGGTATCATGAACTGCTTAAAAATAATATACTTATAAAATGGAAATGGTTGAAAATAGCTGCTTCTACTCCATATTTCACTACCAGTGTCTTACCCATAAATGGTCTACTACTCATAGTATGTATTTTGTATGTACATATGTAAAGTGAGACGCAGGTACAGACCCCAAAACAGTGTCTATGTAGATCTCATGCATATGTACAGTATGCGGGACGGTGGTGGGAGAGATACTCGCGCTCCTCCCCTGGCATGGCTGGCTTCTGTTCTGGTTACTGGATAGCGCTCGGCCAGCAGCGACAAGTGCTGTGGCAGTGAGGGCCAAAGTGACAGGGTCTGTCTGCAAGCTGTTTAGATGATTTGCAATGAGGCCTAGAGCTTTTGCACTGTGATAGACAGCCATTTCCTACCAGTCTGAACCGGTAACGAGGAGATCAAATACTGTGTCTAGAATACATAGTTGATGGCGCCTACACATCTCGTAACGCTGCTCGCAACCCAACCTAACTGTTTGCAGTTCTATCAAGCACGATAGCCAAAGCAAAGGATTCTTAATGGCTACAAACTGAAAGCGCCGGGTTAAGAATAGTGAAGCGGGCCTGAATTACTGCTTTGTTATCTAGGATTTGAGTACATCGGCACATGTCCGTTGTGTTCCTTTCAAGTGGCGAGATAATCAATTGGAACACACAACCTCGGTGTAATGATAATCAAATGACCCAGATCAGAGTAGGTAATACCTACATTCGGTGGCACTTTTGAGAGCGTACATACAAGAAGTATGTCTTTCCTTAGCAGGTTTGTCGTGTACAGAGTATTATCTGGCGATCACGCAGTATCTAGGTAGTCAGATGAAAATAGTTAGCATGTGCAGGTAATAAGTGTAAAGGCAGATAGGTATTGGCTCGGATAGGATGATAACCAGTGTGGTATGACGACATTGAAATGACAGAATGAAACTCAAGGATTGAATTGATTGCGGCCTGGGCTGTACAACGTAGGCTGTACACTAACGAAAGAGAAAGGGCCTTGGAAGTAGAACTATTAAAACTAAATCCTCTTTAGGATTTGGGGTCCGACATCAAAATCTGGCCAGCTACTGTCATCATCAATTCAACTTACAACTTTAATATCACAGCCTGCTCATCGCAACCCGCTAGCATTCTCCTCTACGTGCAGTACTGCGACGTGCGTCACTGTAGAAGTCTAGTAAGGGTACCAACTGTAGGGGTGTTGTGCATGGGTAAAGGAGACTCACTCAAGACTCAAGAGGCACGAAGAGTGCTTGGACTCCCTGGGGGCTTTTGGGGCTTTTGGGGCTTTTCTTTGTACCCTTGTCCAACACATCCTTGATAGGCGCTTAGTTGCATTATTGGTGGCCGATAATCGAGAAGAACCCACCATAACCCAGTAAGGATGGATGGCAAACGAGCAAGGTAGTACTGTACATGGATAGCGTACTTGCGGTAGGTATCAGTCCAGAGGCAATGCTGCCAGCGGTTTGCACTGGCTTGTTCAGTTGTATTTGCTTGCCCGCTCTTGCTCAACCCATCCCGGCCAATTCATCACTCCTCTTTTGCTACCAATTCAGTTCTCAGTCAACACGCCCATTAACTGCCTCTTACTCCTTAGTTATTCGCTAACTTCGTTTTGTCGAACCTCGTTCTCAAATGCGTCACATTCGCACAGGATAGGCTTATTATTTCTAACTTGGTCTCACGGGTCAAATAGGTCACAACTTCAAATTAAATAAACCATTACACGCTACGCACATAGACCAGTTTAGCCCTTCAAGACACGGCACAACCGTAGTTTGGAGTATGCGCGCCTTCATCTAATCAGCTGTCCAAGATACGCTTCGGGTCATAACCACTTTAGAACCTCCAATACGACCTCTATAGGCACGGGACTTTCCCAAGTTGCTAGAACGGCTATCGAATTGCTTTTCCACCACTGAAGCCACTAGTCAAGCCATTACCACGTAACATTGTCTCAGATGTCAACTCTCGCCGGCTAAGAACATATCGGGTTCCCGCATCTTTGGGGCCATCTAGGTCCACCAGTCGTCAAGCTGGATTCGTAAGTGCGACTGATATTGTGCACCGTCTTTCCCGCCAATCCTGCCATTCCATCCCGTTCATTCATGTCAGGCAATCAGCATCTCCTTGCCGAGCTTGACTCTGCGGATGGCCGTACTGAGGTTTCCCCTCCCAACGCACCACAAAAGCCTGACAGCTTCATACTGACCTGATGGCACTCAGCTTCGTCCACATCGCTGCTTGGTCGCAGCACCAAGCCGTGAGTCCTGCCTCACGAACGTTGGGTCACATCCGGTCACTCTCGAGCATGAGCCCGTCCCATAATGCCTCTCCTCGCTCCAGATCACCCACCAAATCTCTTTCCGCTTCGAATGCTTTTGAAGTTATGGTGCCGGATAATTCCCCTTCGCTTGCTCCGCCTCGACCGCGACGGATGCCTTCTTCCCAGTCTCTAATGGAGGATGCCGACCATAGCACGATTCCCGACCCGAGGGCAAGAGCTATGTCTTCTGCGGATAGTGTCCCCAGCCCGGCGCATCATCCTGACCTCAATGAAGAAGTGGCCGCATTGAGCACCAAGCTGGTGAACGCGATAAACCACCAGACTACTCTCGATGACACACTCTCAGCCACGCGACAAGAGCTGGAGGCTTCGAGGGAACAGATTCGCGACTTAGAGGCCCTTGTTGCTAAGCAGCAAGAGACTTTATCTGGAGATATTTGGGTTCCGCGGAAGAGTGTTGAAAGTGAAAAAAGTAAATTGCTTGCTCAAGTGGCGGAAGAAAGGCGGCAACGGGTTGAAATCGAGAAGGAAAAGAAAAAGATCGAACAGGAGGTGGAGACATTAACAGTTTCACTTTTCGAGGAGGCTAATAAAATGGTAATAACAGCCAAAGAAGATGCCAAGAAAGAACAGAATATACTTCAACGGAAAAACGAACAGCTCAAGGCGCAGTTAGCTGATACGGAAAGCCTCTTAAAATCGCAACAGGAACAGCTGGCCCAGCTCAAACTTGTTATGGAACAGATGGCATCTGATCATGATGATCATAGCGGAACCGCTCCGTCTTCACCTGGGTTCAGCAAATCCGAACCGAGGGATGATGATACACAAATATCCGAAGGAGTTTCACACTCCAGTGTCTTGGAATCATTTACGCCTACCTATCCGACAAATCTGCCACATCTTATCAGTCCGGTTTTACGAACTGACCTTCCTTCCTACGAGGATTTCCTTACACTCATTCAGACTTCCAAGAGAGCCTCATCAAGAATTTCTTCTGGGTCATACAGTGGCCTGCCTATACTCAGCTTTACCGGAAATACTGCCATCTCAACATTGTCGAATGCTTCCTCAGCATCACTTTCTACCGCTGGAACGCCCACATCAACGAATGTATCCCCTCAGACGCCCAATACCCCTGCTTCTGCTATCAGCTCCGGGTCGGCCGCGTTTACCTCAACGCCCTTGCCACACTTAAAGGAGACAAAATTCTACAAGCGCGCATTAGCCGAAGACATCGAGCCTACGCTCCGTCTCGATACTGCCCCAGGCTTATCCTGGTTGGCCCGACGATCCGTTCTTAGTGCTATGACCGAAGGGACTCTAGTTGTGGAGCCGATTCCTACTAGCAGTCCCTTCGCATCTATTAGCAAACCACAGTATTATCCGTGCTCGCTTTGTGGTGAAGCGAGGAAAGACGAACGACACCTACGGAATCATCGATTTAGGACAAGTGAGTCGGATTCGGCTCAGAGGTATCCTCTTTGCCAGTATTGTTTGACCCGTGTCCGCTCTACGTGTGACTTCTTAGGGTTCCTTCGCATGGTAAAAGATGGACACTGGCGGGCCGACAATGCCGATTCTGAGCGGGCTGCCTGGGAGGAGAGCGTAAGGCTCCGGGACCAAATGTTCTGGAGTCGCATTGGCGGCGGCGTAGTACCTGCTCACCACAGCCAATCGCATGCTGCTGTGAGTAGTGAGAAAATGGCCCCTAGGAATCATGAAACATCACAGCAAACAGACGAGAATGGCGTGGCGGGGGCTGCGCCATCGCCCTCGAAAGCCTCGTCCTCATGTGAGACTCTCAAATCGGAAGAACGACCAAGGGAAGAGAAAACACCAACTCCGGAATCAACTAATGTCGCTCCACCCAAGGTGACGGCTTCTCTGGCTAGTCAGAATGACCAACGTCCAGTAGAATCCGGCCCTACGGACGCCGGGAATCAGCTTGGGGATGCTGCAGCCGGGCAAGGAAAAGACCGCGGCCAGCGACTGTCGCTCACCATTCCAGGCGCCTTCGAGGATGATGAAGTCTCAGCGTAATAGCCGAGTACTAGTCAATCGTGACACTTATTACCTCGATTCGCTCACGTATCACTTCACAGACATACTTAATAACGAAGGCCAAGCTTTTTGGTCCATCATGTGTATAGCTAACCCTTTCAGAAGATTTGAGGGGTCTCAACATGCGTTGTGTTGAGTCCGATTGTTTAATAGCATGGAAGCATACTGGGAGTCACGGCGTTTTGTTTTTTACGAAGCCAGAGGCTGCTTTTCGGAGTGGGCGGTAGAGAATACACATTGCCTTGCTCTGGGGCATAGATAGATCTGATACCGGACGGGGCTCTTTGGATTCATTTTGGGATGCTTGCATTTTTGGAATTGACGGATGGGTCGGGATGATGAACTTTGCCTTTGCATTAGTAGACTTCGCCACGTCGAGTAGAGACGGGGTTTCATAATGGGAGGCAGACGACAAGCTGTGGAAAGCTCAGACTGGAGGGGTTCACGGGCGCTGTTTACCTGCCCCTTATTTACTAGTTAGTAATGGAATGACGCGTTATGCCGCGATCGAGATGCGCATGATACTTTTTTTTTCAGCACACCTCGTGATCGGTTCGGGCGTTTGCTATCGGAATTATTTGCAGTAAAGCAAGGCATACGACGCTCAGCACACTATCCGTTGTTATACATGGTGTTGTCAAATTCATGGTACGCAAGGGCAGCTAGCTGGGTAGCCCAGCCAGCTCAGCCCAGTCGACCCAGACAGTCGGGGTGGGCGGCACGTGGCGGTCCTGTACTAAAATATTTTAATGATGGCACGCACCAGAACCATGTCACCTTAAGAAGGTATGGACTCATTAAAATAATACACAGGTCGTTTTGTCTACCCCCGGGTCCAGCATCCTCCTCTCTTTTCCTTTTCCTTTTGACCTATTTTTATCTGGTTTCTTGGCCGTTTTCGTAGGAATGTTTTCATTTTTCTTTTGATTATCCCGCCTACTCCCTCTATAGTGAGGGCTTTTCGCGTCTTTTGGGGTCAGAGTAAGTAGAGAAGGACATGCCGTAGGTAGCTATAGCCGTATAGGGGGTGAAAAGACAGAGAGCATGCGGAGTGATTAGCCGCATAGGTAGGACCTATCTATCTATGTATGCCATACCTATTTCTAATGTAGGTACAGATGTATAATGTATGTAATCATTTCCTACGAAATAGGTATGCCGGAATTGTTCGTACCAAACGGTTAGATAAGTATGTAAGCTGGGATCGAGTTTCGGTCTGGGTCATACATCTGTAATACAGTACAGTAGTAGGTAAGCTGTACAGTATGTAATTCCTATCCCGGTTCACAGACCCGGGAATCTGGGAAGATTAAGGGTTGTGTTCGTACCTAACCTAGATCCTATAATCTAGGCTCTTGCTGGGTAGGTATGTTCCTACATACATAGTATGTACTTGTCTCTTTTTCTGCTTCTATTATTAACAGCGATAACGGTGACGGTGAGTATATTAGGTAGGTATGCAGATTTGATAATTTGGGATACGGTCCGGACACTCTGTTCCGTCGTTGTTTTGGAAAATTTTGGTTCTCTTCACTTAACTTAGGTACTCTTTGCTTCGCTTAAGAGAGAAACATTAGGTTTTTTTGTTGTTGCTGCCTTTTTCCTGTACATACCTACATATTTCATGTTACCTTTGGTGTGTATGTATTTGTCAAGGGGGTCCTACGAGTTTGTCGGCGAGCGGGTTATTTGGGAGACGAGGCATGCAGTATCTAGCCTAGTCAGTCAATAAGTGCGTGAGTATACAGCATTTTATGTACATCAGTGTGCAGTTGCATCGCGGATAAGCTGATGTCTGTGTTCGTCGTATATGTATCTGTTAGTAGGTCGGTAAAGAGTCCTACTGCACCCCTAGGTTAGTTGCCTTCAATGTATGTATGTATGTCATCGTCACGGTAGTCTTAAGTGATCCGGTTGACTTGCTTTGCTTGATGGCTTAAACATGGTGGTAAGTTCGGTGGAGCTCTAGGCAAATGCCTTGTGTTGTCGGTTCTACTATAGCAAGTAGGTATGAGGCAATCATACTTTCTGTGGCACTAAGCATAAGTTTAAAAAAAAAACAAAACAAAAAAAAAACCTATAAGGTAGGTAGTCGACAAGGGACATAGATAGGCCTTGTGCTATGTTTATTCAGCACTAGACGGAGAGCTTAACTTATTTCTTATTTCACCAGATGCAGATGCATGATCCAGTACTGTAGGTACTGTACTTTTGGTAAAGAGGTGAGGAATGCCGCCCCCCCGCGGCCCCGATTCTGCCCTCGGCAAGACGAAGGTGCGGGATAGGTTCGCTCGGGGCAGGCAAAGTCTTCCCAGCCAAGTGTGCCATGCCTACTTACCTAAGGTATATATATGTAGGTATTGTGTGTATGCAGATGCAATGCTACTCGCTGATTACAAGAATAGCAGCAAATCTGTGTCTTTCTAGAGGTTGCTTAATTTGCGGGATAGATTCGTGTATCATTGTTTTAATTTGTTCCCACGAAGTAGGTATCATTGCAGAGTGTTATTGCCTTTACATGCTCCTATACTTCCTCGATGCCCTGTGGTAGATATAGTAGGAGGTATATGGTAGGGGCATTCGAACTAGTAGGCAAGCTTACCGAGTTACCAGGTAGGTAGGCTAGGTACATATGTGTAAGACGGGCTGACAGCCGGCCTGCTTGCGCATAATAAGATGCAAGGATAGATAAGGAGATCGTGATTTATATGTATTACATATTGTTATATGCTGCATGCCCTAGATGAGAGGATTAACTAGAACATGGACATATTTAGCGGCATGAGAACCTTCACCAATTAGTTGCGCAATAGTATGGAGAAGCTGTCTGACTGCCGCTAGTTGTGTCCTGCATCTGTGCTGGTAGTACGGCTTACCTAACGTATCGTAGGTTCTCAAACCCATGGATAGCCGCCTCTTGGTAATATTTGGAGTTATCAGGCGGTTGGTAGTATCGATCGTCTGATGACAGACTACTAAGCCGTCTGGCATTTCTCAGCCGCGTGCCTGTAGGCCCCTTACATCGTCGGCTTCCTCACAGGCCATTCAACGGTAGCACTGGTAGGTGGTCTGCAGCGGTGTTGGTACTATAGCTCGACAGGGAGAATATCTTCAGGGATAATCGCTGCACGATATCGATTTCTATTTCCAACTACAGCTTCAAAACAAGCGCTTCGGTCCCTATGCATGTCCTGAATATTGCATATGTAGTCTGCACCTGCTCTCACACAACCACAACACTACCACCAGGTATAACATTAACGAACAGTTTGGAAGACATCGATAGAATATAGTATTTAGCTATCGTACGATATCGCATTACCAAACATATTCTTTGTTACTGGATGACTAGCAAAACAAGAGAGCAGAGGGCTCAATGACATGTAATAGCCGGATTCGCACAGTAATCCGTGCTGTCGTCGTGTAGCGTAACTGATCAGGTGGGTTGTTACTAAGGAAAGAGGTGGGAGCACAACACCTAACTACCTACATATGTAGGTAGGGTGTTGCTCTTACCTGGGGGAGTAGGTGCCTACCAGTGGGCACCAGTCATCAACAGGGACCGAAGGCACCACCGTCTTCGGGAGGGGCATTTTCTTGGCTGTTCTCCATTGGTTGGTTATGCACATCTGAAGTTTTCCTGCCATCCAGGTTAAGGGCTCACATACTGCCTCTGTATACGGTATATTTATTTTCAAAGTCTAAGGAGTATGAACATGGGCTAGGTAGATAACGTAGAAAGCGACAGACGCCTGCTACCCAGTAGACAAAATCCAATCCTGTCAGCGCTGGCGGCTGGATAATCCTTCCGGGCGACATACCTGAATCCTTCAACCCGCCCGAGATCAGTTCACCAATGCTACCAACTCTGACCAGCCCATCCCGGGCAGAGTTACAGACACAAACCAGCCTACAGTAGCAGCACTGCAACAGCAAGGACGGGTAGAGATGGGCTGAAAGTCTCGTTGCGATGCTCTGAGTGTTAACCAAGCCGGTAGACCCCATGGGCTGAAGCAGCCCTGCGATACATATTGAACACATACTATACGTGTAGTAACTACCTAAGGTACTGCTACACTGACGATTGACGGGTAAGCCGTGCTATTGGTGCTTGAGCATGGTCTTGAATCAACAGGTCTTCTATTTACCTTCATTCTCTTCGACCCGCGACCACTGGGAAGGTTACTAATGATAGGACACCACTACGTTTGTACGGCGTTCTGACGCGTGGGACCCCTGCTCATGTCGTTTCAACTTTCAACGGTCTAGGGCCTAGACTAGCAGTGCGTCCTAGAAGGGCCAGAGGACGCTCTGACAGGGAGGACTGATCAAGCCGAGACATGGTGGTTTCCTCGTGTCTCTTCTTCCCCCTCCCTCTCGCCACGACAGCGCGACGGCGGCAACTTCAGCTATATAATATTGTCTGGACCAGCTTCATCGGCATCTACCGTGTAAACCAGGTATATGTCCACGCTTGAAGATTTGTGTTGACCGATTAGGTCAAGTTCATCCCGCCTCTAACTCCCAGTCAGCTACCTATCTATTGTTACTATTTGTCTGTCTGTGCACATTTCCTACAAAGTAGGTATACCTACCTGTTTAACATACCTATTCAATGCCAAGTTTAAAGCACACTTTGTCTCTTTTCCGCCTAGCCGGATTGTACAACTAGGCCCAAGCTGTCGAGGGCATAAACACTAGGTTAGTACCAGACGGAACTGGAGTAGTAATAATACGGAATACTGCCCTGCAGATTACTAGTTACAGAAAGGGACAGGGCGGCAGGTGTCAATCCTCAAGCCGTGCATCGACAGGGGGTCAGCGCAGAAAAGAGAATGAGAAAGAGAGCGCAAAGGAGGGCAAAAGCGAAGGCACTCAGCAGCACTCAGCAGCACTCAGCAGCTCTGGACAGCATAAGGCATGCCGTATAGCATCCAGGCCGTCGCCATATTCTTATCTGGCTGGCTACCCAAAAACCCAGGCTTCGTTCCAATATACATACTTTCAATAACGACCACGGCCACGGCTTCTACCGCGCATCGTCGGACGCCTCGTTTGACGGGCTCTACCCCAGACTCCACATCTGATCCTACAGCGTCTTGTTATTATTGTTATTACTACAGTACCATAGAACGAGCGCCGAGAGAGGCGATCATATTTTCCCTCCCGCTCCCGAATTCTGCCCGACAAAACTATTCTGGTTATTACCTAGTCAAAGACCACCAGCTGCTGCCGATGTTTCTGTCTTCTCTGGCGCCATAGACGCCTGGTTGTGCCTGCGTTGCTGCTAAGTCTTGGACGCTATCAGCTAAGAACGATCAAGTAACGAACAACGATCTACAAGCCCCGGTAGACTGGTGCCGGAACACTTCGGCAACTCGCCTTCGTTCCCTTGACGGCAACTGTAGTCCGCGCTAGACCACTGTGGTGGAATCTAGCCGGCTGTTGTGCAACTTTCTCTTTCCCCCTACCGTCACAAGTGTTCCCAACGCACACCAAGTAAACTTTCTGTGTAGCAAATATAAACGAGACGAGTGTCTGTCCGTGTGTTTGTGTATTTGTTGTTGTCGAGAGAGTGTGAGCTATGAGCATGTCGGCTGGCTTTGATGAGAGCCTCTCCCCCAATGCCGCCTCATCGACTATGTCCCTCTCACCTGGCGTCTCCGGCACCCCGGCTTCTGGTGCCGTGACGTTGCCGCTACCACCCGTGAAGCGCCGTGCTCCAATTGCCTGCCGAAGGTATAGAAACCCCTATAGCACCAACCTTCTGCGCCGTCGATCAGATCTTCGGCTGCTTAATTTGGTAGCAACCCACCTATAAGCTTGTTTGTTAACTTCATATCTCATTAGATGCCGTCGCCTTCGCAGCAAGTGCGTTCACGACAAGACGCCACCTTGCAAAGCCTGTGTAGAAGCCAACGTGGCTAACGAATGGTAATCACGTCTCACATTTTCTCTAACGCCGTCGCGGGAGACGCAGGCTGTACTGCGATACTGACTCTGCTGGCATAGTTCGTTCCCCAGTAGAGGGGACCTCGACCAGGATCGTTCGTTCCGCCATCCTCGGCAGCGAGCCGACAAGAAAAACAAGAATGAACTTGCTAAAGTAAAGAGGGAGCCGGCTACCACCCCCGGCCTGGGCCTCGATGCTCTCTCTAACTTCCGGCCGCCTAAGCTGGCGAATGAGTGGGACCTCTTGCCACATATGGATGCGATAGTTGACTGCATCCATACCTTCATTCGCCATTTCTACCAGATTGGCTTCATCCCCAAGAAGCTGTTCATCAATGGCCTGAGGGAGAATCCCGAATCTGTCAGCGTCTTTCTGTTACTGAGCATCCTCTGCATCGGCGCCAGGTTCAACAAGTATTTCATCAAGACGTACGGCGACGGACTCAAGGCTGCCGACGATTTCATGCAGAAGGCGCAGCGGCTAGCAATTAACGAGATCTATCTGGAACCCACTCTAGAGAGGTGCCAGGCGTTTTATCTGCTCAGCATTGCCGAACAAGGATCTGGCAAGTCAAATACAAGCTATGTAAGCTTCCCTGACGGTCTGCTGTGAAAAACCTGCTCACGTCTATATAAGATAAGTGCGGGCATAGCGTTCAGGATGGCGGCTCTAATGCGGCTGCATCGCGAAGAAGCCTACAGTCCTATCACAAATAAATCACACGTTGTACAGCGGATACGAGCAGAGGCGGCAAGGCGCACCTTTGTGAGTAACCATGATGCCAAGGTTCCTTCTGCCCTTCTAGAAGTCGTCAAGTGAACTGACAAGCCCATGTCTGGTCAATAGTGGATGTTACATAGTAAGTGAAACTCCTTGCCCGTGGATGAATGCTCCTTTTAACCCGAACTGCCAGGTCAGGATAACTTGCACTCCGGTCCTTATAAGCCTGTGTCGCTGGGGCCTAGCGACATCACAGCTCTACTACCGTGTGACGAAGCGGATTTCGAAGCCGGAAGAATACCCGAGAAACGCGCCGCGCTCGAGGGCACACCACCGGCTATTGCCGACCCCAGCCTGTGCTCGCTTCGACCACGGCCCTTGCTCGCCTCCCTCATGCAGGTACATAACTTCTGGGGCATAATCGCGCGTCGAGTGCTTCACAACGAGAAAGACTGGCGGCCGCAGGATGACGATAGCGAGTTCGGCAAATTACACCGTAGGTTGAGGGAGTGGGAGAGAGACTTGCCTCCGGAACACGCTTTTGGAAGAATATTACTTGGGGGATATAGACATTACGAAGAAGACCTGGCAAGTTGATCAACCAAGCAAGGAAGTTACAAGATGGCATGGCTGACTCTGTGGAAAGGCGTATCTTAGTTTGACGGGCTGTCTGCGTCTCTGCCACATCGTCCTGCGCAAGGTTTACATGAGCGAGTAAGTTCTCGCTCCTAGTCAGGATGCTCGATTGCTGGGACTAACTATGGCCTATTAGGATGATCCGTCATGCACAAGGAGACCCAAGCGATCCGGAGGTCAGATTCTACCAGAACATGTCTAACGACCTATTCTGCAATGTGCGAGTATTATACGAGCAAATCGATGCCCATTTTGAAGGCGGTACACCTATTGAGAGTCTGGGGTCACAAATGGCCGTAAGCGACGCCCGTCTAGTGCCACTCACGTTACCTTCCCCTTAAACTGACCTCCTCAGGCCTTCATTATATACAGTTGCGGCTTGTTAGCTTCGTACCTCGTCAAATTCCCTCAACGTAAGTTACTACTGGCGCTATAAATTACCAGGAGCTAGTTGCACTGACAGAGGTCAAATAGTGGACGTGCAACATGTAGGTAATGATCTACAAGCGGCGCAAGCCGAGGGTCGCATGATCTATGCCCGGAGCCTTGGGATATTAAGAGCCTACTCTCACACGTGGCCACTCGCTACTGCTTGGGCCAATGGGTTAGAGAAATGGTTCAAAGACCAGAACCCGAAGAAGATCCTGTTCCAGTCAGGTACAATGACGGACGGCGTAAGCAATACCAAGATCACACAACATACCCAGAGAAATGCGTTAGCTTGCCTGAAGGAGACTAACCGATACCTCGAAAAAACAGATCGAGGAACCTCAGCCATACGCTCTAAGCGCCGTACACCCGCGCCTTAACAACGGCCCGGATTTGCGCGGCACGCCTTCGATCAAAAAGTTCCACACATCACGTGCTACGACACCGCCGGGAACAGATAACCGACATAACGGCGGCGACATGGAGGTCGCAGGGGAACCTTCGCGTCTCGCCCCTTTACAGCAAGCACCAAGCGGTTATTCAGAACCTGTCTGTTTGCCGCCGCTTTCGCAGACGCAATACGTCACATCGTCTTCGCCGCAGCCCCACATGCCCTCTTCATCCTATGCTCCACCTCCGGCACCGCAAGCAGCTCTCGCGCAAACACATCAAGCGCACCATTCCTCACAACCTCAGCAACAGCAACAACCAACCCACAGTACTCACGCCCACATAGCGGCCGCCTCGCAACCACAAACGCAATCACAGGACGCCCAACCTCCTCATCAAACTACCTATGCAGCACCCCCGCCGTTTGGTGCCCCACCAAATTCAGGCCTGCCTATGCTAATGCAAGGCCCAGGGACGTCTTCTCATCCGCCGCCGCCGACAATAGACGCTTATACGGCGGCTTACTACAACGACTATAGCAACATGACGCTCAACGACGGCTTCGACTCGAATTTGCAGATCATGGTGGACGGTGGGGCACGCTGGACCGCTATCGATGCTACGACTGCTATCTACAGCCCCTACGGGCCCATCGGAACAGGGCCCTGATCACCCTCTTCATATTCCAACATTGTCCGAACGGATTACGCGAAAACATATACATGCTATATATATATTGACATTATGATACCCACACGCCGCCTCTTCTTTTTCTCCCTTATTATATATGTCCTTGTTCATGTCCAAGACGGCATGAGGAACCGCGACGAGAAGTCCTCAGGGCTAACGCGAAGGGAAAGAGTAACGCAGAAGAGCCGATAATTGGCCAAGCGCGACCCCGACTCAACTACCATGGGAAGTGAACAAATATTCCAACCAGGTCTTTGTACTGAAAAGTTTACATCTATATGCCGCCCACCTACCGGCCCCTCCGCCCGATCCGGTCCGATTCAAACCATCTATGTATCCCGGTTTCTTCGGATCTTGCGTTCCCCTCTCCTCTCCTCAGCCCGGGGGCACCTAGACGGAATGGTAACACATAGCATTCGCCCATCTCCCCACCGAGCAACACACTCCCTTATACCCTGCCTCTCTCAAGCTTTGAGTCCTATGCTAGACCATGCTATGTTATGCCGCTATATCATCCCATCTATCCTAACCATTCCACCTTTCTTCATCATCTACCTAGAAGGGGATCTTCTCGATTTATTTTTTATTCTTATTTTTATTTTATTTTTGTTCGCGTACATATATATACATCTTTAGATTAGGTCAGGTTAGGTCCGGCGGGAAGCGTATCTATCCATTCGTCCATTGCTTCTTCTTATGTATGTATTCTATATATCGGCGTATACGGCGCGTCGAGGGCTAGGGCAAACTAGTCACGGACAAGGCAAGGCAATTCAAGGCGAGGCATGGAAGGTCTGGACGGGACACGACAGGACAGGGCGCGTTAAAGCGTTATTTTCATTTTATATGCTTGAATAAAAGATAAAAGATTTGGCCTGACTTAGAAGGCATCAGCCTTGCTTCGGTGTTAATGAAAGTGTTTGGTCTGGTTTCGCATCCTGACTTATTGCAACTGGTATGTGTATTTCATGTTGCACGTTTCGTTTCCCTCTAGATGAATGTTTTCGGCCCAGATACCTGCCTGCTTCCATATTCGACTCTACGATTATGAAAGATATCTAACCTAACATCGTTCTCCTTACATGATGACAGGGGTAAAATACGATAGTCACATACAATAACGGCAGCAGAAGAGCATGGATGGAGCGTTTCATCAACTTTTTAGGGTAGGCAGGGCTTTAAATTTCTTCTGAACCATCGAGCGCTACTACCACTCTACCGATAAACCACCTTCCCATAGTTATCAGCAAGGTTAGATGAGTTCACTGATAGAACCGTAGGGCGTAAGGCTAGGTCGAGTGAGTAACTACTGTCTCTTAACGCAGATGTTTAAGAGGCGGCTTCCCTATTTTTGTCGCGCAACTTCGTCTGCACTGGCGCGACGTTTATCTTGACTGGGTCCCCATGGTTTTGCATCCCAGTCTCCTCGTTGTTTACTAGGATGTAGGCAACGCAAGTCGGACCGGAGATAAAATGTTCACTTGAACAATTCCCCAGTCACATGAGACATACATGCACAGTTAATCCTCCCTTCCGCGCTGGAGGGGCTACTTTGTTGATCTCCACCCATATTCATCTTTTACATGACTTCGTGGCCCCAATCGATGCGAAAGGGGCGTACATGATGTGACTACACTCTAACGGCGTGTCTCCGGGGTGATTCCGCTGTCAAAACCGGATCTAAACTCAGCAAAGGGATACATAAGTGATGCGAGGGCGTGGTATAGAAGTGTTCGGGTAAGGGGGGAGTGTTGGTTATGGGATATCGAGGGCATTGGATTACTAAGGCTGTGTCGGGGTTCTATATACACATGTCTCATTCGTAATGGGATGGCGATCGGGGGGAGTGCTGGGGGACGGGGCGAGGGGGTGTTGCTGGGTTACTTCCGACTTTGGTACGCGTAAGCCTGGATTCCTCCGGCTTGCTCGTCGGCAGAAGCTGCGCATTGCGACCGTGATAGGGCATGGCAGGCTGGGGCACATGAAAATCGTCAAGCTAGAAATGTGCCTTTCATGTCTGGTGCATGACCGATGAAGTTCCGCCAATCTGGCGCTTCACCTGCTCACGAGCCCATCTGGCAGTCTCGATCGTGCGCGGCTGGAATTCACGGTTTGTCTTGGTTTCTTTGATCATGGCGTTGACCCAGTCTTGCCGGAACGCCTCTGCAAGCTCTCCGTTGGGATAGGCATCGGCCAAATCACTAGGAATACAATTAGCAACGTCGACAATAACACGACTGGTGAAAGGTACATACCCGATAACTCCCATAGCGGACCGCATTAGTGATTCGCTCCTATTCATATCCTGGGCAATAATGTTGAGCAGCTGGAAGATGGACTCAACGTAGGGCTGAAGAGCTTGGGCTTTTATAACGTTAGTGGAAGAACGATTACCATCCGGGCTGAAACACTTACTCTTGCCACCAGTCTTCATAGCACCAATAATGCCGCCCCAAGCATCCATGATTCCCTCCCGTAAAGAGATGACGTAATCAAACATTTCGTAAGAGCCATCAGGCGACGCGGTGACCGCAGCTGCCTGCTGTAGAACTTGCGCAACCACCGAGAGATAAGTCTCGAAGTGACCGCTAATAGCACTGGCAATGTCGCCGAAGCATTGCAGAATAGCGGGCTTAAATTGGTTGGACAGCGCAGCGCTCTGCGAAGAACGTTAGTTCCGGGAAAATACTCACATGTCAAGACTGGGGGGATCAGAAGTCTGTGGGAACTTACCCTGAGGTTATTGAGCAAATAGTTCATAAAGTTATCACAATACGGTTGACTCCGTTCGCCCATGGAGCGAGTTATGTCGCTCACCAGGCCAATAGCCATGGAGCAGACAGCGGGCTCTTCCTGGTTCGCCAAAGCATTGTAAAGGAATGGAGCAAAGGCGTCCATGTATTTGATGAAGTCCTCTTCCATCGCGTTCGCAAGGCCGCTAATAGTGGCGAAAATAGCCTCGGGAACACTGGACTTGGGTCCAACAGTGTTGAGAATCTGTAGAACAACTTGCATAATCCGGTCACCCTGAGGTGCGATCTCCTTCTCCAGTCGCTGGATGATGGCCTGGAGAACCGTATTCAGACTGGTCTGCATCTCCTCAAGGGTAATCTTATCCTCAATGCTTGTAACCTGGCTCTGGAGGGGAATGGTCTCTTCGAGGCGCTTGATAATAACGTTCGATAGCTCGGCGACGGCCGGGAAGCTGTCGGTCGCAGCATGCTGAACAAAGGCACTGAGTACTTCATAGGATGTAGTACGGACAGTGGCGTCAGCTGAAGCTTGAGCTGTTACTTCAAGCAGGGTCTGAACACTCTGGTTGAAATGAGGCGTCAGTGGGTTCGATGTCGCATCGAAATCCCCCGAGAAGCGCTCAGCAAGGTTCATGAGCGACCAGCAGCAGGAGGCAGCCATCTTAGGATTATGCACGCCAGCAAATAGAGCACGGATCAGCGGGTCCAGGTGTGTGTTAGGATCAATGGCTGCCGAGCAGGACTCGGTGATCCGACCGAGCGCATATGCTGTTGAGTCTTTGACGAAAACAGAGCCGTCTTCCATCATACTAATCAGGATAGGTAAAGCCTGTTTCACAATAGGTTCGAGGACGGTTTCTTCAGGTCCTTCCATAATTGCGCCAAAAGCAGCCACAGCAGCTTCACGGAAGTGCCAGTCTTCAGAGCGCAGGTGCTGTTCAACAAACGAGAGAACTGGTGGGACGATGTTGGGGCCAACGGCCTGAGCATATAGCTGGAGGCATTGGTAGGCGGCACGGGCCAGGTTGTATTCATCGTCAGTGGCGTCCTCGTCTTGCTTGGTAAGAAGAATCAGGAGCTGAGGGACAACTTCCCCAGTTGCCACACGCGCAAAGTTGTAGAAGGGTCGCATTTGATCAGAGTTTTCAACCTGTTGCCGTCAGATGGCTATTAGCTCGCCGCCACGGTAAGTTTGAACACGTTGCTAGAACACACCTGAGAATTATCCTCTTCAATATTGATTTCCTCCTCGCACACGGTACTCCAGAACTCCACGGCGAGCTTTGCGACATCCTCGTCTTCGTTCTTCATACCCAGGATTGTTAGGCCGAAAAGTGCCTTCTCCATGTAGAAGCGCATATTCTCGTAGTAGAGAGCCATGATGCGGTTCAGGCATCCGAAGGCACCTTGTTGTATCCGCGAGTCTTCAGCCTGCGTGGCTTCGCATACAACTTGCATGATATAGTTACGTTCGCCTTCGTGCTTGAAATTATTACCGACAAACTCGAGCGAGTCGCCAAGCGCAGAAATAGCCGACAGACGAATCTCCATGTTCGTCTCCTCCTTGCGTGCGCCTTGTACGACGGCGGTCAAGATAGCATTGGAGTGTGCAACCAAGGCTGCGCGTAGATCGGCATCTTGGCTGTCACAAATATATCCGATACACGTCAAGGAAGCTTGCTTTTGATGAGGGGCACCGGAGCTAACATTCTGCACCAGAGTGCCCATAAGCTCGGGCCATTGTTCTCTAGGCAGTTCGATAGCGGCGATAGAGGCGATGACCTGGGCAGCTGCGTTGCCAGCCTGGGAGTTATTCGACGAGAGCGTCTGCAGGGTTAATGCCTTAACCTGGTTCTTGGTATCTTGATCCGTCTGTTGTAGCCATTTCGCCTGTGACTCTTGCTGCCGGGTAGCTTCGCGTGCACTGAAAGCATTCTTTAGGGCGAGGCCTGCGGCGACTCTAATCTGGGCTTCGGCATTCTCCTCGGCAAGAGCCTGCACAAGGGTAGCAAGGTAAAGAGGCTAACAAGAAATAGATATTAATATACTTGACTACGACAGCGATATAGGGTGTGAGAGGAATGCGGGGAGAAAGGGAGGCTCACAAAGTTAGTCTCGGCCGCCTGGGAGAGCTGTTGCTCAGCGCCATTTCGCGTGGCAGCATCTGTCGGTGGAGAACGATATTAGCTCGACAATCCGAAGTAAACAAAAAGTTAAAATCGCGTCCGTGGGCCAGTCAAGTTGTAGAGCTAAGAGGCTGCCTGTGTTGCATAACGGTTGATGCGCTTACCTGTTGCCAGCGAATTGCGGAGGACCGTGTTGATATCACCGGTTTCAGCCATATTGTCTTATCGTATAGCGTTTTTCGCAAAGTGAGGGAGAATCCAGTTGGTCAACGTGTCGTATTGTGTTATGTGTGATACCTTATTTGATATTTAGGTTCTTCAGCGTGAGAGAAAAGGAAAAAGAAAAAGCCGACGCTGGCTATCTAGGGAGGGGATCCCTTAGTGTGTGTGTGTACGTATTATGAGTGAAGAGTGACAAGTAAGATGAAGGAGGGGAAGAAGATGAACTTGACAAGGAACTGGTCACCTCTGGGTATATTGAAGATTGGTCCAAGACAGAGATGAGAAGTTGTCTGAAGCTTGCAGAGGAAATCAGAAGATTGCAGAAAGGAGGTGGTGGACACTGCCGGTGGAATAATGCAGAAATGCAGAAATGCAGAGCGTTTCGTCACCTGGTGGACAGTGGGAGATTTGGTTCTAGCTACAAAAGGTTCGGTAGAGTCTACTTTTATTCCCCTAAACACCTTAATCTGGTTAGGCAGGTACCTATAGGGCGGGCAGCGAGGGGGTAGAAGGTGGGTCTCCCTCGAATATTTTTGTTGACAATCACAAGCCAGAACAAGGAGGAACCCAAGCAACAACCACAGGAAGCAGCTGATGGCCAGCTGTATACACTTGCAGCAGGTGGGGTGGCAAGATCCATTCCTTTTGTGTAGCAAGAACCTTGGAACTTGGATGTCGAAAACCAAACGAACATAGACACCTCCAATACCTACTCAGAAACACTCAACTCAAATCCAGGCAACTACCGCCCTCTTGAAATGAGTCTGTCGAGATAGATAATTGCGAATTGCTGTTTTCCGTCATCACTTCAGCAGATAGGTATAGAATACCAGCCATACAATATTAATACATGAATCGTGACCGTAAGCAATGTTTCAACTGTATTGTTGTAACACTGTCCAAGGCCATAGAGCCGGCCGTCAGTTCTACCATATTGTACAGTGCAAGACAGTTCGAACAGTATCCCGGACATAAACGCGCAGCAACTATTTGTTGAACTGCAGACCGACAAAACAGCTCCAAAACAAAGTGATAGATCAGGCTACCGCAGGCAGGCAACAGCGACACGCAAGAATTGGCCAGTGTAGGCCTGCACAAGGTCACCGTTGCCTCGCCTTGGACTTGAAGTTCACTACTACATGGAGGGACTTATTCATACCCCCGTACCTACATACACATGTAGATATATAGAGCAATATGCGCAAGTATTAACTTACCCACTGGAACCCTTAACATATTGATACAGAGGAGGCCAGTGCTAGCTATTCTATGTACAGCAACTCTCTTGGGTAATCTGTACTGTAGGAGAATTTGGGAAACCAGTATGTCTACAGCACAGCATACCTGTTAGCAAGCGTTTACTGTATGTTAAATCGTAGGCAACACGTACCTTCCCACCAGTGCATGCGGTGTCGTTTCTAGGTACATATAATCGCATTGTCAAATCTCCAGAAGTCGGCATGCCAGAATCTCTCGTCCCTTCCCTTTTCCTTCCCTTCCTCCTTCTCCGCTCCTCCATCCATTCCCTTTCCTGAGTCTAGAAGGGGAGGAATGCGAATGGAATGGAAGGGCGGTGACACACACACAGCCAGTCACCCCACCAACAATATCCGAGAACCGCTAGAGCTCGCCCCGCACTGCATTTTGACCTGTTGAAGTGGGCGGACGAGTCATTACTTTGTCACAAATCGTGGAATAGATTCCTTCTTGTATCGCCTTTCTAAGATAGTAGTCGCGTATACTACCAATCAGTCGTTAAGCTCTTAGTATTTTTGTGAGGGAAAAAGTAGTACATTTGCTTAAGTACTTCCCTTTAGTCCTGGTTGCTGATAGGTTGAGCTTGGAGGGCAATGCCAAGCAAGGGCTTCCGGGGAAGGTGAAAGCTCTATCTATTACCTAACCTTTTACCCACCACCAAAGAAGAAAGCGAAGCGCAGAAAACCAATAGCGCTGTTAGGAATCGAACCCAACTCCACACTTATACTAACTTCCCTAGCAGACTGTTACACCACCTTCAATGTTGCTGCTATCAAAACCTCTTTACCAGGTAGGTAGCCTAATAATATCACCAGGCAAGACATAGTGCTTAAAAACATGTACCTACTGGTAAACTTACTCTTACAGGGTCTGTGCCAAGTAAAATGGTACGGCGGTCCATCATGAACCCCTTCTTGATTAAAGCATGGTACCTGCTGTTGACGTTTTTCACAATGTTTACATGAATATCTCTCTCTCTAGGTACATCTTTTTGAGCCTTGACCTACAAATAAAAGACCCGGCTACCCAATCGGCTTCAGAATAAGCTGATAGTAGGTAAGGTAGGTAGTCTTACCTCCCGAAAGCGGTGCAAGCGATCACGGACACCTGGACACCGCATCCGAGACCACCCCAAACTTACAACAAGCAAGCCTACCCTAAATCCAACATTTCTACTGTATCCGCTGCGTAGATTTCGGTGGATCACGAGCAAGAGAATAACTTATAGGGGAACTCTACGTACAATACATAGACAGAAAGAACAGTAGGTAAGGCAAGTAGTCAAGTTCACCTCGGCTAGATATCAGATGTCTACAAAAGCCATGATGCAGAGCGTTCTTTGTTACAATATTCTAGTATCCAGTATCCCATATCCCATATCCCATATTCATTTTTACATTATATATAGAGCACGTAGTGATCCGAACCTAAAAGTGATATTTCCTTCTCAGACAGCACAGCCTCAATAAAAAAGCGAGAATATCGTGCACAATGTTCTTTAGTTGGGGGTTTCCTATTTACGCTATCAAATCCTATTAGACCTCCATTGCGAGTCTAGACGGGCGGCATATCTACAAGCATTGCCAGTGATGAAAACGAAAATCTTTTCTTTGTATCCCGAGACGCCTTTAACTTGGGGCCGACCAACATCCTGTAAATGCAAGCAAAGCAATAAAGCAGATCAACGTAGCTTTTCCGCGCTACGAGCAGAGGTATCATCTTTCTTTTCGCAGCAGAAATCCCCCTTTAAGCATATTTTACAACTCGCCGTGTTCTTTTCTTTCCTCTTTACCACGTAAAACTCTCCTCGATAAAGTCGACGACATTTTCCGTGCTCTGCACCTCCCGGACAGCTTGGCGGACGTCGTCAGCCAGTGCGCCGGGCCCGCAGACCGTAACGACCATTGCCCCGACCTGCTGTTCTACCTCCCTTTGCAGAAGGGTAGAAATGCTAGGTCGTCCCGGGAGCATCTGGACGGTACTCGAAGCCGAAACTATCTCCTTCGAGTTTTTCGGTCGCGTGATGAAGAGACGGATGTTAAGGATTTCGCGGCGTCGCGGCATGCGCAACACCTCGTCCATCCATGGGCGCACCCACTCCAGCGCTTCAGTGTCGCGCATGACCCAAATAAGTGTGACTCGTCTCGTAGCGATTGTACCGTCGTGGAAGCCCTTGAGCAGTGGCTTGAGGTACGAAAGTTGATGCGTGATGCCTGTCGAGCCCGCGAAGAGAACAGCATGCCCGTAGGAGTCGAGAGAGTGATGGCCCGCGTAAGGACCCTCCATAGCGGCCTTAATCCGGATGGAGCGTGCCGGGGTTCTACTTGCCGCATCATATAGTTGTCGCGTAAATCCGGTGTGGGCACCGATGACGAAGCAAATGGACGTTGTGCCCCTCAATATCGCGCTGTGATCGTAGGTTTTGTCCTTTCCCTCGACGATCCTGTCTGCGTCGTCAGGATGATGTTCAACCCAAGCGATGGAAAAAGGGTGGTTTTCCCAGGGGCTAACTCCCATGAAACGAATATAGGCATGGGTACCCGGGGCTACGTCGACGTGTCGAGGTAGGTGCATCGTAACGCGACTGCACTCGCCCGGCATTGCCTCAACTATTGCTTCGGTCCAGCCCCGTCGTGATGACCAGTTATTGTAAGCGAGACGCACGACGCGAGCGAGCCGTTCAAAGAACCAAAGCAAAAAAATGGCTACCATGTATGGAAGTTGTGGGAGACCGCCAGGAATCGCGGCCGAGCCGCAGTGGACTAGAGTCAAGGCGAAGACGAGGAAAGCGAGCAGAATGTGAACATTTAGGAATGTCTCATAGAATGCGTGGCGGACAGGCGACAGAGATAAGATGAAAATAAGCAGGAGCGCAATGGTGCCAGCGAAGCCAGAGGCGATGAAAGTCTCGTGGAGGATCTTCTTGTTTAAGCTGTCCCACCCAGCTGCCGCAACCTGGACTGCCGCCCATGCAATTGTGTGAATCAAGGTTTCCGCCACAACCATACGGCCCATCCAACGATGTAGTAGGTTATACGTGTCGAAACTGACTTTCAAAATGGGTATGAGAGGGTTGTTTCTCCCAGCCAGTATAACCAAGGGTACCATGTTGACGACCGCGAGGGTGCCTGCTCGACCGCGAACTTCAGCCGCAAGGGCATAGCGATTCGCCTGCGACCAATCCAAATAGAACATGTAGACAATGTTGCTGATCAAGTAGAGACCGAGGATGACCGAATGTAGACGTGATGGTAACGTACCGATGTTGACTGCCGAGGACAATCGGATTTCTCGATTATGGCGTTTGCGCCAAAAAGGTGCGTATGTGAGATTCTTTTTCAGACTCGGCATCCACCTCCATTGTGACGACTTCCAGTATCCCTGTTGGTCGGCCGGGAGAGACATAGCAGATACATGGCGCAATTTGCTCCACGCTATTTCCAATAGTCTCACCGAGAGAACAATCAGTGCGAGTACGCCCAACGACCACCAAAGAGAATCCTTGAATATCAGGTTCACCGTCTGATTGACGCCTGCCAAGCCGGTGGCATAAGGAGCAATCGTGGCAGCCGCATCGGCCTCGCTTGTTGGTGTTTGTCCCGACGTCATGTCAACATCTCGCAGAGCAAGTATCGGAGAGGGCGTAAATGAACTAAGTGCAGCGATCCGGCGCCGCATTAATGACATTGTGTTGTTCGAGTATTGTCTGAGATTCTGTCTGAGATTCTGTCTGACGTTGTATGTATAAGTATTAAAATGATCCAGTTGCCTGACCCGAGCGAGTGGCTGGGGACAAGGGGAGATCTATAGTGAACGAACGAGAGATCCCCGGAAATCTAGAATCGTCGAAGTCAAAGAGCGATATTTCTAAAGAGTGCCTTTTGGTCATAAACACATTGTGTGTTTAGAGGACAAGGAAAGCGATAGGCGCTCAATAGGTGCAGTGCGGTAGTTGTGTCTTTGTGATATGAGCAGGGCTTTATCTTCTTGTCTAGTCGCGAACAACAACTTGCGAAAAGGAGGCGACGTGTATGACTCGGGTACGGACGAAAGTCCGGGTTCCCCCCCGGGGAGCTCCTCGTTGTCTGGGGTGCGGAATTCGCCTCAAGATATTTAGGTATGTACCTTCCCAACCAACAAAGCGAAATGGGTGTGGGATTCAAAGGTACAAGATGGTAAAGGCACAATCAACTTGTTGAATAATTATAATAAGCTTTGTGGGGTGTGTTGGTTTGAATGGACAAACAGATGTAGGTACCTGTTCGCGGTACCTGGTAACAGTTCCACGCAGCTACTAAGCCAACCCAGAGACCGGCAAACGTTGGCCCTATATCGGATAATCTGGAAGCGCACCCGGCGGCTATCCAAATACAGACTTGGTGTCGATTTGACTCGTTTCGCAGGCACGGAACTCGCGTTGGCCAAAGCAGATTGCGATTGTCGGTGGTCGTGCAGATGATCCTTATATGTACTTGTTTTCTAGCGACAATTCAACTACGGGAGCCGTTTGTGACGATTATAAAGTTGGCATAGCGGGTGTAAATCCGCTCATCAAGAGCTGGAAGGGTAAAAGTAGAAATTAGGAACGACAATTCCACTTCAAAATAGTCAAGTGTGAAGGAGAGAGTGAGAAGAAGAACGTATTTATGATAGAAAACTACAACATCACTGAGCTAGCCCCTCCTCCCAACCACCAACGAACATTACCAATTCCTCTTATCATAGGTACCTACCTACTTAAGGTTACTTACACCTAACCTGTCAAGATGTGGAGTGATACAATTGACGTCTTCTGGAATGAAACAGCTGTCTTTTCCTTGTGGCGTACCAAATTTTCATTAGCTCTATCGGCGTTCCCTTTCTCCTGACCCTCGTATGTCAGTATCCTGGAGAGGTCCTACTAAATCGTCGAGGTGAGATGTTAGGCTCAGCTGCGCGGCACCAGGGATTGTGCATGCTGCAAAGCAAACGACTTTCTCGGGAGCTCTTCGCCTATCATCTCACCTGGGCATGACGCGGTCGCAACGACTCATAGCCAATTACTGACACGGAAGGATGGCCTCACGACTCACAGAGTTGCTGTACCGCGTAGTGCGTGGCCTAAGATACGTCCCGGCGGGGCTATGACTGTGGACCTGACAGGCGGGAACCCACGGCAGCCCTGGCAGAACCCAGCACAGCTGTGATAGCCTCCTTCCCAGGCGCAGGACAGGGTATAAAAGAGGGGCCAACGCAGATCTCAGGATATCCCTGCTTGGAACAAACCACGGCTTTAGAGTGGTCAATTGTTTCCTCACTGGCTGCGACAGTCATGGCCCAAACCCCTTATAAGTTAGCACTGAGCGGTGTGTCCACAACATTTATGTTACAGTATTAGTGGGCGGCCTGCCAAACGCGCGCTTTCTCGCCAATGGACCTGGGCAAAGGTGCCTACCCTTGGCGACCTACAATTTCTGAGCGATCTGTATGCTTCGTGTCCATCATCTTACCTTAGGGCCCCTCATCAGCGCCTACGAGATAATTCAGCGTTTATCGTGGTGTATTTTAAGTGTAGCTAGCAATCTATCGCCGCACACTATTTCAAATTGGTCAAGTCTTCACGACCTCTTACCTATCAGATCATGTAAATACCTCCAGAATCAACCCCGTAATCGACCATTATTCTTGTCTTTCGGGTTGAAGATTGTGAAGTTGGACAGCTTGAAGCTTGGATTAGAGAGGTATAGCTCAGCTTATCTGTTTGACTTGGACGAGTCAAGTGCTTCCGTCGCACTTGCTATTTCTTGCCCACGCGCAATGAATGCGTCACCGGTAAACGCCCAAAAGTCTACATCCATCTTATACTACAAACCTGACGAGACAGTGGTTAGGTATTCTCCGAGACCCTTTCTGCCAGGTAGTACCAGTTCTGATGAACACATCGGTAATGATTCTATTATCGCAGAGGTGTTGTGAAGTGCATCACTCTCTTGGCTATATCGTCCGAACATCTGTCAGAGGCTTTGAACGGAGCAGATGGCGTGGAATTAATACATAGCAGACTAAATATGCCGCACCCGGGTATCTACTCATAGGTGTAGTAAATCACAGCGATGGCGAAGTTTCTGACCTAGGTATCATGACCTAGAAGGAAGGCTCTGCGCCGTGGGTTCTAGTGCATAAGCGGACACGGAAATGAGGTAAATTAACCCAGTATCTACAATGCCATGACCTGGCATCGGATGTTTCGGTCGGTTCCACGTGAATTGTCTTACCACCCCCTTTCATCATATACACCTAGCGGCAGGAAGCTGTCGGGGTACGGGGCGCGAGTGGCCACTTCAAATGCCCCTCTCGCTGGTTAGATATGGCCTCTGCTGATTTTAGAGTAAAACTAAACAATTCTCCTCGCACTAGGTGTGTTTCTATGACCTTGGTGGGCAGATATTGGTGGAAACAGCTATTTTCGCAAGTAGCGGTTGAGGCTGTGGTAGGGTTCGTAGTCAGCCAAACCGTTACCTTTCACCAGTTGAGGATAGAATCTACAACCTTACATGTGAGCATACAGGTTCGTGCTGCTGTCACAACCGGACCTGTTGATAAACTAAGAACGACTGGCAGGCGAGGAAAGATGGGGCCAAGGGTGTAGAAGGAAATAAAACAAAGGTCAAATCCGTCCATGGAGTCCCTAGCCGCTTAGGGGACGCAAAACCTCTTTGTTACCCTCACAAAATTTAGCAAAATCGTGAGCAAAGTTGCCGTGCAACCTGGTTCCTGAGATTTACGGCAGCCAGTTACCTGTGCGGTACGAGATTCGCAGGCTGGATCCAGAGATAGAACCATGGATCCGTGCTTTGATCAGTTACATCGCAATCTTATGTAAATTTCCCGAGCTTTGCGCCACTATACAAGGACCGTCAACTGATGAAGCGACTGCCCGAAAATAATTGTATAAGAAAGCTAACTGTCCTTCACTGCCTAGAAAGCGGTCTCTCGTACAGCATATTTGACAAGGAACATCGGCTCGAGAGATCCGAGTCCGTAGCAACTGGCGGAGCAGTCTACTGGCATGACATTGACTCGGACGATCTCGCTATCAAAGAAACCGGTTGCCAGAGATTACTTGACGCAATGAACCTCCCTTTGGTTAGTTTCGTGTTGCGTTACGACAAGGCTGTTCCGCTCCTACCTGAAGTAGCAGCTACTTCAGCGCGGTTTATTCGAGAGCACAACACCCCCGAACGATAATGTTCGCGGGCGCTTCGAATGCCGGAAAGATGACGGAGGAGCCAAAAACGGCCGAGGTTTTTTATACGTGGTGGTGCTGGTACAAGGAAAAGGGTGCCTCGGTTAGGGGCTGGTGAAGTATATATCCCACATGCGCGAGGTTTCAAAAAGATTGATACATTTGTGAGCAATGCAATCGTGAGCAAAGTCTGGCTCAATCTACCTGTTCCGTCTTGGGCGGAGTTGATAGATGACAAGGATATCTGGTAGGGCGAAGTAGAAATTGAGGGGAAAATGGTGAAGCTATTTTCTGTATTAGACTCGGATTTTTATCAGGTTATCACTAGCTATCTGGACATCTGGACGATTCCAGGAAGGAAAAGACTTGAGTATCATATAGAATCGAGCTGTTACAGGACTTAGTAATCCGTCTTTATCGCCTTTAATGAGTCGCTCGTTTCACCAACGCCGATATGGCGCTCCAGGTGCGTTTTTGTGCTCTCTTGGCAAGTGAATACTCACTCACAAGTTAAGTTACCTACTATCTACAAGTAGATATAGGTAGTAGGCTTGAGGAGAGATGCGCCTAAAAATTGATATAACTTTATTTGTTATTTACTCTGGATAACTACATACTGGTCTGTCTATTAGACTTAATGGATATACCACAATAGAGGGGCTCGAGCCCACCTGCAAATTAGAAGGCAGCGTAGCTGTGAATGCAATTAAGGCAAGTGCACTTGAATGACGGGATAGCCACTGTCTCACAAATTCATGCGCCTGGTTTTCCTTCTACCTTTTCAGTGCGTTCCTGCTTATTTGTTTGAAAGCTATTTTGGGCCTTTTCCTGTTTTGTTACGAGGTTCGTTTGACACTTTTACCTTGACAAATGCTAGTGTCCCTTGTGCATTAACCAAGTGCCAAGATCGGCCATCAAGGACAGCCAGGTGATGCCCTCATTGTTGAACACGACCGGCCTGATACTCATTAGGCCCAACATGTGTACCATCTGATGCACCAAAGTGCCCGATTATCTATTGAGAGGCCGCATCTCCTCCATGTCTCGATTTCTTAATCCGGCCAAGATAGGCCTTCTCGCGCTCATCGAGCTTTATACAAACAAAACCGTTCCCGCATCTTCGATGGTCGATGTGCTCTCTTTCATCACATCTCACATAATCGACAATGACAACTCTATCCTGGCTTCCAGTGCTAAGACCCAATGGGAACGAGCCGAGAGTACCGTCAGTCTCGTGATCTCCATCTCCGGTTTTGAGAAGGTTCTGTCGCCGCATACGGCGGCTTCGGGCATGCCTGGGCGCAACTTGTGGTATGTATTTGTCCACAAGTTATGGAAGATCGACTCTCTCGATGCATTGCATAAGTTTTTCGAGGACTGTTCGGGCCTACTCGCCAAAACTAAAGATGAGCTTCGGAAAGACGCTGAGATGGGCATACCACTACCGCCACCCGAGACCGTTCAGCTCTCTCGTAACTCGCCGTTTGGGGCGTTTGTCCGCAGATCCCAACTTGAATTCAATCGCCTCCGTTTCCACGATGCAACCGAACTATGGAAAAGCTTTGTCAAATATCGGCAAACCACCGCAGCATATTACAGAAAGAAGACGCCTTCTTTCCAACGATTAAGCTTTGACAATGTCCTGCTCAATGGGGCAAACGAATGGGGTCAGGGGGTAGAGACAATAGCTTCGGTAGCATATGGGGACATGCTTAGAGACGACGCGGACGCGACCATGCCAGTTAGTACGGATGACATTGAGAAACTCCTTGAATTCCAGATCGACCAGATGCAGAAGTATGGTAATAGAATACCAATGGAAATACGGCATCAGTTCAACGACCTCGTTACGGATAGCTACATGGTACCGAGTTTATCACATTATTTGAGTTTTCTGGAAGCGTGGCGGGCGGGCGACTACGCGACATCATTTGACTATCTACATCGTTACTTCGACTATACGATGCAGAACAGAGACAGGTCATTCTATCAATATGCCCTCATGAATCTTGCCGTACTGCAGGCCGACTTTGGTTGCCACAAAGAAGCAATTGCTGCAATGCTCGAGACTGTGTCGACAGCTAGGGAGAACCGCGACATGACTTGCCTCAATTTCGCCCTTAATTGGCTTTTTCACTTCGGAAGGGCGCACCCGGAAGTGACGCAGGAGCTAGAATCGAAGAGCCAGTTGGGTGCAGGCAAAGACTCTCTCGCATTTTTGCGGACTAGGGCAAAAGAGACGGGTACATGGACTCTATGGAGCTCAGCTCTCATGAGCGAGGCCAAAATGTGCCTTTCACACGGCGAGAGCGTTGCTACGGCTCTGGAGCATTTGGTTCGAAGCTCACAGGTCCTGGTCGAACGGAACATGAAGAACATGATCGGATCTCAGCTCTCGGTCAGTATAGCACTCTGGGATAGGCTAGGTGTTGCTTACTTGTCAGCGATGACCTGTGAAGTGTTTCTTCAATGCCATGCCCGCCATTCGATCTTTGATGACGGACTAAAGGTGACAAGCCGTCAAGCCTCGATGCTCGCTTTGAAGGGGAAGTATGACGAGGCACTGGAGAAGCTAGAAAGCCTAGACCCGGATTCACTGCGTGCCTGGAAGCCTAGTCAATACTGGCATAAGTTTCGCGGTATAATAAAATTAAGGAGAGACCTGCATCACAATAATCTTGATGGTGCAGAACTGCTTATTTCGCAGCTGCTTCAGTCGAAGAACGAAGACCTTGAACCTGATCTCGCCTTTGTTATCGATACGCTCCATGTCGAATGCCTTATTCGTCGAGGTAGTCTTGATGACGCCTTCACTAAAGTAGAGAAAATGGTATCGGAGCTCCGGGAGGAGAACAAGGATATTGCGCTCCGGGTGCGGCTCCTCCTCCTCAAAGTAGAATTACTCGACAAGTGCGGAAGACCGCAAAAAGCTTTTACGATAGCTGTACGGGCTGCTAATGTTGCCTGGCGAGCCCGCCTCATCCCTTATCTGTGGCCTGCCATAGGGGCCATTGCTAACATCCTCTCATCGCTGGGCGACTTTGAGCCTGCTATCCAGTTATTGCAAGCGGTGCTGCCGCGTAGTTTGGAGTGCGAAAACTCGGCGATGACGGCAAAACTATATGCGTATTTAGGAGATGCATATGTCGGTATGGCGGGTAAGATGGCGCCCAAGTCTAACAAGCGAAGGGAATACTTGATGAAGGGAGTTGAGGCGATTGAGAAAGCATTCAACCACTTTTCATCTGTTGAGGACATAACCAAACAGTGCGAGATGATGGCTAAGAAAGCAACGATCATGAAAGTCGCCGGGGAGTATGTCTTGGCCAATGATTACGCAGCGGCGTACCTGGCCTTGCGTCAGGAGGCTACGCAACTGAAGATCTAGAGGACATTATCATCCTTACCGAATGTAACGAGACACGTATCCATATTGCACGAGTCTGCTGTTCTTGAGTAGAGCTGTGGGCTGAATCTTGTACCCAATTCATTATGTACACCACACACCACAATGGGTGCTGTTCCCGGTAAATATACACTGTCTAAAATGCCGTGCGTTCATTCGAAATTCATATTACTTTTAATCCCAGTTTATATTGCGACCCTGCTTATCCTTTAATTGGCTATCCTTCGATTTGGTGGCGGGACTCGTGATAACTTGATCGCCCTCGCTCATGTCGTTCGTGGCCCACATCCGCTCGATGCATAGTTCGAAAGGCCCGAGGACGCGGTCTGTTAGACCGATACCAATGGTCCGGACCTTTTGCCGTAGCATCTCTGTCTGGGGCTCGACGACGAAGCCATGGTTTGTGCGCACGAAGTCGTTCCACTTGATGATCACCGTCTCCCATTCGCCGGGCCGTTTGGCGAATAATCTGTGCTGGTGCAGGTCCGTCAGAACGACGGACTCGGTCTGTAGGTTGACTAGATAGCTCCGGCCGTCCGAGCGGATACGGAGCGCGAGGTATGTGTACATGTCGATGTTGAAGAGGGTCTTGCCGAATAGTGTGGCCTTAGGGTCCAGTGTCCGCCATGCTGCGTACCCGGACCGCTGTACGTCGGATCTGTTTTTTGGGAGCTCGGTCGATATATTGCCGTGGAAGCGCGCGTACCCCGTTCGTTCCTGCGTTCGATCTCCAGCGGTGCCGGATTGTGACCGGGAAACCCAGTCCAGTGCTACTTGCGAATAGCCTCCGATGTCTTTGTCACTTAGAGTTTTACAGGATTGGATCGAGTCCGGGCTGCGGAAGTCGTGGAGTATGAGAGGGCCTGAAGGACCTTTGATGCCCTCTAATTTGAAGGCTGTGGAATTGCGAGTTCGAGTTAGCACGGCTACCAGAAAATTCCAGGCTGATAAGATCATTCGATCGCGGCGGCTAGAAACGGAAGGGGGCTCCGCATACTGATGTTAGAGAGCCGCTTGAACTCGTCGAGGCTGCGACCCCAGAAGCCCTTGGCCAGGCAGGCCGTCGTCGCGCGCATCGTGTCGTGTGCGGATGGGATTGGACAGGAAGAGGTACGGAGCAGCGTGCTACAGCTAGCCTCCTAAGGTTAGGTGTCCGCCGGTTTCAATAAAGTTTACGTTCGCGAGAGCCAAAAGGCTCAATCGATAGCTTTGACATCAGCAGGCGGGTTACCTCGTTGTTTAGAGGTCCATGAGAACTCGCCAAATACAGAGTGAGAAAGGCTATGTTGTTGCTCCACGGTTTGATTGTATGGGCGCTGCGATAAAGTAAGTTCGAATTCAAATGTCATCTGTAGGTTACGGAGAGCTTGTTCAGACCCCACAAAAATTATCTGAAGCTTTAGGCCCATCCCGCCTTTTTGCGACAATTGCCTTTCAGCGTGCCTACTGGTGTTTAGGCAGCTTGAACTCGGACCGACAGTGAAACTACCTACCTACCTACTTACCTATTACCTAACCTAGGTAGCACTGTAGCAGTCAACTTTCATGGGGGCCTTGAAGTTCCAAGGTCACCATCTGGCCCACTATATCCTGTAGAATCCACTGGTGGTTGGCCTACTGTCTGGTGCAACAGTACCTAACGTAGGTAGACGTACTGGGCCGTTTATTACGCAACGAAGTCTTGGCCTATACCAAGCCTCATTCGCATCGCGCATCCTCTATTCCTCTCGATAACCAACTGCAGAATCGTCTTGGTCATATTTTAGGCGCCAATAATACACCCCTCATACACTTATATAAAAGGATATACTCTACAGATTGCATCGTCGTACAGAAGTCATAAATATTGTTTCCATACCTCCATGTCTCGTCTTCGTCTAATAGCACCTTATATCTGACCTGCGCCCTCCCCTGACTCCTGAGACCTTAGTTGCCGAGCCGAACGGAAGCGTGGTGGCATGAGCTGTCGCTGAACAGCTGTTGCAGCTCTCCTCGGAGCTCCTTCCCGCTGACTTTACTACATCTTGCTGTTTAGAGATTCGGCTTTTCGTGATTAGTTGTCCTTCATTCTAGACAAGGCGGCTACACGGCACTTTCCTCTCAATGGCGACCATTCGTAGCTTAGACCACACCAGGTACGTCCCGACTATGTTGATTGCTCTGCGTGACTTCCGTGAACTACCAAGTCCCTCACCGCGCCTCGACCTCTGCATGTCCTGTCGAACATCTGGCTGTTGCTATTCCTGCTCTCGTGCATGGTCGCATAGCATCAGCATACCTACTCTCTCAACATGTCAATGTCAGCTGGATTTGCTTGGACTCACCCTGGTTACAGGTCTGAGGCTGAACTGGCTATTCATATTCGAAAAGCCACGAATACCGACGAAACTGCCCCTAAACGCAAACATGTGCGCGCATGCATTGTTTACACGTGGGACCACAAGTCGTCCCAATCTTTTTGGGCGGGCATGAAAGTGTAAGTCGCATACGCCTCGCCAACTGGTTCTGTATAGGAGGCTCGCTAATATACTCCGTCGCACCAGGCAACCTATTCTCGCCGACGAAGTACAGACTTTTAAGGCCCTGATCACGATGCACCGAGTGCTCCAGGAAGGACATCCCCAGACCTTGAGAGAGGCCTTGGCCAACCGCGGCTGGATCGATGGCTTGAATAGAGGATTGGCTGGTGAGGGGGTTCGAGGTTACGGCCCATTAATCCGCGAGTACGTCTACTTTTTGCTGGCCAAGCTTTCGTTCCACCAGCAGCATCCGGAATTCAACGGAACATTCGAGTACGAAGAATACATCAGCTTAAAGGCTATCAATGACCCGAACGAGGGTTATGAGACTATTAGCGATTTGATGGGCCTCCAGGACAAGATCGAGCAGTTTCAGAAACTCATATTCTCCCATTTCAGAAATGTCGGAAATAACGAATGCAGGATTTCGGCCATTGTCCCGTTGGTTCAAGAGAGTTATGGAATATACAAGTTCATAACTAGCATGCTACGTGCTATGCATACTAGTCAGTAGCGAACCTTGACGAATGCTTTTTGGGGTCATTTCTAACAATCTGGACAGCAACTGGCGACAATGACGCATTAGAGCCTCTGCGGGAACGGTACAACGCGCAACACTATAGACTAGTCAAGTTTTACTATGAATGCTCGAATCTCCGCTATCTAACTAGCCTTATTACTATTCCCAAGTTGCCGCAAGATCCACCCAATCTCCTGGGCGAAGATGAAGATGCGCCAGCTTTGCCCGCCCGACCCAAACAAGAGATCGAACGCGCACCCACACCTGTTCGCGAGCCTAAGACGGAAGAGCCCGACGAGATTGCTGAATTCTGGCAAAGTGAAATTGACCGGCAGAATCGAGAGTACGAGGAGCAGCAGAGAGTACTTCAGGAGCGTCAGCAGCAAGCACTCCAAGCTCAACAGCAAGCCCAATTACAGGCCCAGCGCGACTTTGAAGAGCAGCAGAGACGCCTGGCTGAAAACCAGCGAAGAGAACACGAGGCGCTGCTAAATCAGCAATACCAGATGCAGACGCAAGGAAGACTGGCTGAGCTTGAACAAGAAAATCTGAATGCTAGGGCACAATACGACCGCGACCAATTGATGCTGCAGCAATATGATCAGAGAGTGAAGTCCTTGGAAGGCGAGCTAGCTCAGATTCAGAACAACTTTGGTCAGCAATTGAACAGCAAGGACGATCAAATCCGTGCACTCCAAGAGCAAGTCAATACATGGCGCACGAAATATGAAGCCTTGGCGAAATTATACTCGCAATTGCGGCATGAGCATCTTGATCTACTTCAGAAGTTTAAGTCGGTCCAACTGAAAGCGGCATCTGCCCAAGAAGCTATTGAGAAACGCGAGAAACTTGAACGGGAGATTAAGACGAAGAACCTGGAATTAGCAGACATGATTCGGGAACGAGACAGAGCATTGCACGACCGTGACAGGTTGACTGGTAACAACAAAGAGGAACTCGAGAAGCTTAAGAGAGACTTGCGCATGGCGAACGACCGAGCTGATAATTTGGAACGCAGTAAAGGCAACGAGCTATCCTCAATGCTTGCGAAGTACAACCGTGAGATGGCGGATCTCGAAGAAGCGCTTAGGACGAAATCTCGGGCTTTGGATGATGCTCAAGCCAAGTTACGTGATGGCAGTTCCGATCTCGAACAACTGCTTCGCGAAAAGGAGGAAGAGCTTGAGGTTTACAAGGCTGGCATGGACCAGACCTTAATCGAACTGAATGAGCTAAAGCTTAATCAAGGAGAGACCGATGTCGCGTTAGACGGCCAACTCGACGCTTTAATTATGGCCAACGTCGACAAGATCAATGATATCATTGATTCGGTGTTGCAAGCTGGTGTTGCACGCGTCGATGATGCGTTATATGAACTGGACTCGACAATGCAAGCGGGCAATCAAAACGCCTCGCCCCAATATGTACTATCCCAGATCGAGAAGGCCTCTGCTAGTGCTATGGAATTTGCAACCGCCTTCAATAACTTCATTGCGGACGGCCCCAACGCGACTCATGCTGACCTTATCAAGGCCATTAATGTGTTTGCGGGATCTGCCGCTGATGTCTGTAGCAATACGAAGGGCTTGACTCGTCTAGCTACCGACGAGAAGAAGGGTGATCAGCTCATGAATGGTGCTCGCGTCGCTGCCCAGTCGGCAGTGAAGTTCTTCCGGGGACTACAGAGTTTCAGACTGGAGGGCATGGATCCCATTCAGAAAACCGATGTTGTCATCAACAGCAACAACGATGTTCAGATGAACCTGCAGAAGCTGAACAAACTAGTAGAGACATTTGCGCCTGGCTTTGGTCGCTTGGTTAACAACAAGGGTGACCTAGGTGAGATTGTCGACAATGAACTGAGCAAAGCCGCCGATGCTATTGCAGCGGCTGCAGCTCGTTTGGCTAAACTGAGGAACAAGCCACGTGATGGCTACTCCACCTACGAACTGAAGGTCAATGACACTATTTTAGACGCTGCTATGGCGATCACGAATGCCATTGCGCAGCTCATCAAGGCAGCTACGGCCACACAACAAGAGATTGTCCAGGCTGGTCGTGGCTCTTCGTCGAGGACGGCGTTCTACAAGAAGAACAACCGATGGACAGAGGGTCTCATTTCTGCGGCCAAGGCGGTCGCCTCCTCGACAAACACACTCATCGAGACCGCCGATGGAGTCATTTCCAACCGCAACAGTCCAGAGCAGCTTATTGTAGCATCTAATGATGTGGCTGCCTCCACAGCTCAGCTGGTAGCAGCCAGTCGTGTGAAGGCCGGCTTTATGAGCAAGAGCCAAGAAGGCCTTGAGCAGGCAAGCAAAGCTGTGGGTGCTGCTTGCAGGTCCCTAGTCCGGCAAGTGCAAAACATGATCAAGGACCGTAACCAGGAAGACGAAGCTGTTGATTACTCCAAACTTGGCGCTCACGAATTCAAGGTCCGGGAAATGGAGCAACAGGTAAGAGGACCCAGACGTTGCAAGTTGCTGAAAACGTTGCTGATCATAATTGTTCCCTAGGTCGAAATTCTTCAGCTTGAGAATGCTTTGTCGGCGGCAAGACACCGTCTCGGCGAGATGCGCAAGATATCCTACCAAGAGGAGTAGATGGATAACCAGTGGAAGCATGGATCTGAAAACAAAGTCAGTGATGGCTGGTATGAAAATAGCGACTTGTGAAAATAACAATGTCCATATCTTCGGTCGAAAACTCGTTTTTTAAAAGCCTACTACATACATTATTGTCGATGCTAAAAGCCACGGGAGCTAGGAATACCTCCGTTTTAATATTCATGCAGATGCTGGAGGGAGATTGGATAGGCGAAGAGAACTGACTGGCTGACCTGCCTAGATAAGTTGTTTATGAATGAGTTGAGTTGGTAAGGGGAAGCTTTCGGTGTATGTTTATATGTGCATCGGCCCGGACATTCTACCCACCGTAGTACTCATTACTAATGAAGAGCATTGGATGCGTGTACGTCGGATGACTTGTTTATTCTTCTGACTCACTAGTAAATGGTTTGTGTATAACTGCTCCTTTATTTCCGTTATGTATATTCTTTTCTGCATATAATCTAGGTTAAATATTGTATTGAGATTTGCTACTAAGTGCGGCTTATGCCTTCCACCATGATTCAGACAAGAAAAGTACTTCAAGCCTCTCGTGATCTTATCGAACAACGCAGGACTTAGAAGACATTACTAGGGGAAGACATAGGCATGTCAACGCAAGCTGGCTGGCATGAAAAACATCACTTAGGCAATAGATAGTAAAGGTTTTGGAACGTGTGTTATGTTCTGACATTGACAAAAGAAAGTTACATATCTACAATAGGACAGAGAGACACGTGTGTTGGTCAGTAGTGGTTGATGTTGATGAGCCGCGGGCCACTTTGTCTATTTCGGGTGAGATCCCTTTTTGTCCCCTGGACTGTTTTTTCTCCTTCACTCCGGCCCGGGCCCAGCCCTCTGCTCTCTTTTCTTTATTCAAGCATATGTAGCGCAAGCCAGATATCGAGATCTATACCGAGTCGGAGATGATGTCCCTCTTCGCGAATAGGGCTGGGGTGAACCAGGGTCTCAGGATGAAATAGCTTATTTAACCTTGTCCTTGTTGTGGTAGTTGACCTTGTCGTTCCAGCTGCACGTAGTAAAGGGGGGAAAGGTTAGACTTCGTTTCTCATATTTGTTTTTCGAACAAATGTAATGGAATAGTAGGGTAAGGATGATGATATAGAGGACGTACAAGAGGGTTTTGTCACCATCGCCCCAAGGGAAGTTCTTGGTACGGATGTTCTGGTAGGGGTACTCGACGCGCTCCTCTGGAGGGGGCATGTGGCTTAAGTGTTCCCAATGCTCATTCCATAGGTTGTAGGCATTGAGACCGGCGAGCAGGAGGGCGGGAATAACAGCACTATTTCGCGTGGAAGATGTGTGTCAGCGTTTCTACGTTCTTGCTTTTCTCGGGACGTCTTTTGTTGTGCTGCGCTGATTATTGGAGGCCCGGTGTTATGCTTATGCGCGTATAAGGGGCTCCATATGGCATGGCAGAGCTCAAACCATTTCGATCATTGCAGGAGTTAGGCTCGTTGATCGGTGCATCTCTTTGAGGTTTCCGTGATCTAGGGGATCCGGACAAGGGTCCTTTCAGGATTAGATGAGTGAATAGTTTGCTTACTAGATGGAGATCTTGCGCCAGAGCTCTGTGGGGTGGTTAGCGGTGACACGCGCCTTTAATATGTCTAATGGAGCGCTGGGAGTACTGAGGGAACAGTTGACTGACCACTAGTGTGGCGAGCGTGCTCCTCGGCGGCTACACGCTCCTTGATGAATTGGTTCTCGGTAGAAGCGAAACGGCGCTGGATGGTCGATCGGAGGACGGGAGAACGGAGCTGGGCGGTCAGACGCGGGGCTGCGCGGAGGATCTGTCGCTGAGCGATCATCTTGAAGGAGTCTGTTGCGGTACAATAAGGTTCGGGTTGGAGGGGAGATTGTTCTTCGTTGCCAATTGAGACTCTTTTGGTAGGAGATGAAAGTTGGGTCACGAATGAGGTCAGGTTTGAAAGCTATCGAGCTTCGCTCGGTTATTCCTCGGCCAAGACCGGGAGTGGTTCATGAGCTCACCCTCGTTGCACCTCCTTGGTGGCCCGTGCCCCACTTATAGGGACTTGAAGGTACGAAGATAGGCAGGTACCCTGCTACGGATCTCGTCACATGATTTCGGGTCAGTTTGGTGGCGCATTCGATAACGCGACTGCTCAATTCTCACGATCTCACGAGATATGGGTTCCATAAGCTCTGGCCTCTTCATTCAATTTATCACTAGTACAACTCAAAACCCGCGTTTTATTTGGGAATGGACCTCTTTTTATTTCTACAATATCCCTAATAACCGACGATACATGCATGCAGAACCGGTGCATGAACTTTAGGGGGAGGAATATTGATGATGTCACCGGCAAATACATATCCCCTACATTAATTTGTTCCTTGGAGATACTTCGCCAGAATGGGCCTACGGATAACATCGTGGAATGGTAAGTACTTGACCTCATGCAAAATAGAAGCATGCAACTGACAACATATATATAGTCAACGGCATTCGGTATGGGCGCCCCATCGGTGGGCCGGCTGGTTAGATACTAATAGGCATTGTAGCAACCCTTTCGGCTACCAGCCATGGAGGGACAACAAGACCTTTGAAGTGAGAATGCGATATTCTTATTATGTGCGCAGTTATATGGACGTGTAGCTCACTTTTCATGTAGGCCATGTTCAATATCTTAGAGGCCGATATTGTCGTTATGCAGGAAACTAAGATACAGCGCAAGGATCTCAGGGATGATATGGTCCTAGTTCCTGGCTGGGATGTCTTCTTTAGCCTCCCACGACACAAGAAAGGTATTGCACCTCTCTCTAATAGGCAATAGCTAAGCAGCTCATTGCTCACATGGGGAGCTGGAACTAACTCGCTAAAACAGGTTATGCCGGCGTTGCCATTTACACTAGAAATTCTGTCTGTGCACCTATCCGGGCGGAAGAGGGTATTGTCGGTGTTTTGTGCCCACCTAACTCTACTACCCAATTCAGGGACTTACCAGAAGATCAACAAATCGGGGGCTATCCTCGCCCCGGGCAGTTGCAACTTGGTGAAAGAATCGACGAGCATACGCTTGACTCCGAAGGCCGGTGTGTGATCCTCGAGTTCCCGGCTTTTGTTTTGATTGGCACCTACAGTCCGGCCAATAGAGATGAGTCCAGGGACGAATTCAGACAGGGCTATATGGAAGCCCTGGATATACGTGTCCGCAATCTCGTGGCCATGGGTAAGCGAGTTGTCGTGACGGGCGATCTCAATGTTGTCCGAGACGCACTGGACACGGCAAATCTTCTAGAGCGCTTGCGAAAGGAAGAAATGACAATGGCCGACTTCTTCTCCGCACCCTCTCGTCGGGTCTTCAATCAGCTCCTTTTCGAAGGGAATGTGATAGGACCTAGAGACGAGGGCAGAGAGAATCCGGTCTTGTGGGATCTGGGTCGGCGCTTTCACCCCACACGGCAAGGCATGTTTACATGTTGGGACACCAAGAAAAACTGTCGTCCGGGGAATTTCGGCAGCCGTATAGACTACGTTCTGTGCAGCGACGCCATGAAAACTTGGTTTATCGATTCGAACATTCAGGAAGGGTTAATCGGATCAGACCACTGTCCAGTCTTTGCTATGCTCGATGACATTGTCGCGATTGATGGAGTAGAGGTCTATACTCGGGACATCATGAATCCGCCAGGCGTATTCAAGGACGGGAAACGACTGAGAGAGTGGTCCACGACAGACTTGCTACCACTCTCCGCAAAATTGATACCTGAGTTTGACCGCCGGCAAAGCATCAAAGATATGTTTTTTAAGAAGCCTTCTAATCCGAAGGACGTCACGCCGCTAGCTCGGGAGGCTTCGGCAAGCCATGCTAGCGATGCAGATCGGCCACCGATATTAGAAACTTCCAAAGCCGCGACTACGGGTTCCCCATCATCTACCATGCAAGTCGTGTCACCGGTCAGGTCTTCATCAGGGGGGCTTAAACGTACCCCTTCCGTATCATCTTCGTCCACCAAACCCCAGAAAAAGCCGCGACCCGGATTGAGCAAAGAGTCTTCCACTAAAGGGCAAAGCAGTCTAATGGGTTTCTTCAAGCCCGCATCTACGAACAGCGCAGTTGAGAAATCAGATAAGGAATCAATCCCCCTTACCAATAACCTCGACGGCGAGGTGGACTCCGAATCCAGCCAGACTTCGAATGCAGCGGAAGTACCGGAGGCAGATGTTGATGTAGCAGGAAATAGCCTATCCCCGGCTAGCTCGGAAAATGTGTTTGACCCTATACAAGCGAAGGAATCTTGGTCGAAGCTCCTAGGCAAGCGGATCGTCCCCAAATGCGAGCATGGAGAGGATTGCATCAGTTTGGTAACGAAGAAAGCTGGAGTCAACCGCGGTGAGTAACCCATCAAGTAGAGCAGGAAGTCGATTGCAATGACGCTAATGCGCCGTAGGGAGATCTTTCTTCATTTGCCCGCGGCCACTTGGACCCTCCGGGGAGAAAGAAAAGGGAACAGAGTGGCGTTGCGGAACGTTCATATGGAGTAGTGACTGGAAGCCCGCCAACCCTGCTTGAGACCTTTGATGGTCAGGGCGATTGGGTCTTAGGGAGCATCGCAAGGTGAAGACACAGTATCGTGCTTTAGAAGACTACGCAGATCGTAGACGAAAGCATTGTTCAGCGTAAGGACGATACCCCAGACTTAGCTCGCATACTTTGCCATGTACGGAGAACTTTAGTAGACACTCCATAACAGCCACAATGAAGAATTCATTGCATCTTGTCAGTCTGCTGATAGCTGGCCGCGCTGATTTGTTCAAGCTTAATGTCTATTGCCCTGGCTGTGATATATGTCTTCCTCGCTGCTTGCGGAAAGCGGTAACTTCGAGCCCCTAATAAAACTATGTTAAGTACTAATATAGTCTTGTTATATTATATGCTTTCTAATTTAAAATAGTCTTTTATATAACCTTTAACAGCTAACATGGTCTTGTATAGCTAAAGTAATCCTATATAGCCCACATAGCCCACACAGCCCGTACAAGACCATACAGGCCATATAGCATAGTCCTACCTCTACGCGTGCCGCTTACACTTACACTTGCACTTGCACTTGCACTTGCACCTGCCCTTACACCCCGTACAAGCTATATAATTCTTAATTAGACCAGTAACTTTGCAATTACTATAGATTCTATGCCTAAATAGCATAGTTAGTATAATATAATGCCTACAACATGTAGACCTACAGGTAATGGTACAGTATATAGTACAATACTAAAAATTAGGTAGTTAGTTACAGAAGGTGCAAGCCTAGGCCAGGTCAATCAATGGCTTAGAGCTATTATGCCATGCAAATAGCTTTATTGAGCTCAAGTACTGATTGACCTGTAGTCACCTGACCTGCCCTTCTGTAATAAGAAAATCTCACAATGGCCTATATTGTAGAATTTATTTCCTTTTATTTCTTTATCCGTAGATCTTTAGCAATAGATCAGTTATACCTCGGAGCCTTATTTCCTCTAAAGTGACACGCTTACAACTTAGTTAAATATTTACTTTTGCAGTTATTTTTGGTATATAAAATAGTCTCTATTTTCATATGATCCCGAAGGCCAAAAACGATCCCAATGCAAAACGGCTTTTTAAATAAAGGGCGTCAAGTGACGTCCTTTGTTTAGAGACCGTCTTAAAGTTTGAAAATCGTCCCGGAGACAGTCATTAAAAACCCCCCTCACACGCTAATGTATGACTTGATCTATTGCCGAAGATCTACAGATGAGGTAGGCAATTCCTGAAAGAGTAACTCGACCAAAATAAGCCAGAACATCCAAAATCTATAAGTAAAAGGAAATAAATTCTACAATACAGGCCATTGTGGGATTTTCTTATTACAGAAGGGCAGGTCAGGTGACTACAGGTCAATGGTACATGAGTTCAATAAGCTCAATGAGCTTCAATGAAGCCATTTGCATGAGGCATGCCAAGCCCTAAGGCACGCCTTTGACCTGGCCTAGGCCTGCACCTACTGTAACTTTGTACATAGTAAGCCGCGACAATACGGCCCACGCAACCACACACACGAACAGAAGCACACTAGCGCCCAGCAATAGAGTAGCCAATGTATGGCTTATTGTATGGAGCGGATCTAAAATTCTGTCTGCTCATCACCTTTGCGACCTAAAATCCCGCCCAACCCCTGTAAGTATGCGGCCCCTCTCCACTTTTTAGCTACTAATCCCTGTTAGGTTTCCGTTACCTACCTAGGTAGGTATTAAACTGATAATAAGAGTTGTGTGATGTACAAATTATAAGGGTTCTCAACCAATCAGATTTACTATCTTGAGGTACCTACCTTGTTCTGGGTGTGGTAGCAATCCTTTATAGCCCCACCAAATCTGCTTCTTCCAAATGCAATGCAACCTACCCGAGTATCCCGGTGGCTTGCCCAGGCAGGGAAGCTTTTATATCCGGGACTCGACATAGCAGGATTATTCGTGGACCCATCTAGTTACAAACCTGACCCATGACAGAATACACATAAACTGAGGGTAGCACCCCCCTGCAGGGCAACAAAAAGTAGCCAGGCAACAAAAGGTAGCAGAGTGAACCCATAGCATCAAGCAGTTAAACAAGTATAAAAGAGTAGTCGGTAGCACGTACTTCCATTAACACAAGTCATCATCAACATATTCTTTTAAATGTCTAGCTTTGGGTTACCAACTTAGGAAGTTAAGATTGTGGGTTCATGCTCAAACCATACTATCACGCTATGCTGTGCAACGTCTGCCGTGTAGGCCTTGAAGGTATCTGGAACCCTTTCAAGACTCCTCGCGTATGCACTGCCGAGGAATGGCATCAGTCCGAGGAGCAACCGAAGCCTTCGTTGGACCCTAGGATTGTCATCACCCATCGGGTGGAGATAGAAGATACTGACCGCCCAGATGCCCCCGAGCACTTCGTTTTCGGGCATCATGTGACGCGCGAATCCTTTGCCAAGTCTATCTCTGAGGGATGTGTCTTCTGTAACAGATTCAAGCCCATGTTCGGCCGCGAGGAAGACGAAGAGATCAATGACAGAATCGCCAAGTTAGGCTACTACTCTCTTTTCACGATCAGGCGGAGACCGGCGATGATGTACCTGTATGTGGGCAATAGACGAGGAGGCTTTGAGATGGTACAGCATGATTGTAAGCTTTGCCTGACAGTTCTTGACGTTTGGCGTGTTGACTGATTGTGTGCTAGTTGGAGACGAAGATGTAAATCTCGACATCGGCCCATTTACAGGGGGTGAGAGTACTTGGCGTCTCATACAGCGATGGCTAGATAGATGTGTTCATACACATCGTGTCTGCAATGAGAAGACCGCTTCGGGGTACATACCAAGCCGACTAGTTGAGTTTGATTACACAAGCTCGAGCCCTACATTCTGCGTTGTTCCGAGAGAGGTCATTACTGGCGAAATCCAGTATCTCACTTTGAGTCATTGTTGGGGCTCGCATCTCGGGGAAAACAGGCTTAAGCTCACGCAATCGACGTACGAGCGCCTAGTCAAGAAACGACCAACCAGTGAACTCCCGAAGACTTTCCGTGAGGCCGGCGAGGTAGCGGCTAGGCTAGGCTTTCGCTACCTTTGGATCGACAGCTTGTGCATTTTTCAGGACACAGAGTCCGATTGGCGCGCAGAATCGACCGTCATGGCAGAGATATATGGCAATGCATATCTCAACATTGCCGCGTTAGGAGCATCGGGAAACGATGGCGGGTTGTTCTTCTCCCGTGATCCAACCAAGGTTCAGACTACGGTCTTTGACTTTGAGGTGGATGGACCAGGGTTACCGAAGCCATACCGCTTCAGCCTTGACAAGGGATGGTCGTGGCGTCTCAGTTTTGAGGGGGAACCACTGATTAAGCGAGGCTGGGTTGTTCAGGAACGTCTTCTTCCTCCGAGAGTATTACTTGGTAAGTTTCGATGGCGTCCTTTATCGCTCGTGCGTAACATGGAAGATTTAGTTTTGACAATCCTCTTAGTACGTATCGTTTCGAATTTCTTATTAGTGGCCCAAGACACTCACTACCCATTGTCCTGGTACTAGGTAACGTCTCAAAAGAATCAAGGATAACTATACTTACACGTCATAGTTCGGCTCGAAACAAGTCTTCTGGGAATGCCATGAGACAATCTGCTCGGAAACTCACCCTAGAACCGTAAACTGCTTGCACACATCCAATAGGATGGCGGAACTTGCCCCGGCGCTACAGTCACATCACGTTTGGAAAGATTTAGCAGAGGCCCCTAGCCGCTCTTTCGGTTCTTCAGACGACCTCTCAACTCTCTTCACAGACTGGTATTCCATCCAGATGCTCTACTCTAAATGTGAGCTCACGGTGCCGGGCGATAAATTAGTAGCGCTATCGGGTCTCGCCAAAGACATGAAGCGACACCTGGCGAAGCTCGGCTGCGAAGACACAGGATATCTTGTCGGGATATGGCATGCCAGGCTCCCGCAGGCTCTGGTCTGGAATGTGCGAGACTGCGGTACCAGGCCGGCCACGTACCGCGCCCCGTCCTGGTCCTGGGCCGCTGTTGACGCTACGGTAGTTATGCATGACTGGAGACCTCTTCCCGTTCCAAGGCTCCTTGCAGATGTCATTTCAGCACGTACGACTCCCCTTGATCCGGACGACGAGACCGGCTTCGTCACTGGTGGCGTGATGACGCTGAGGGGCAAGCTATTTACGGCGGAACTGCATCCGTATAAGAGAATTGAAATTATAAACGAAGCAGGGAGAAAGATTGTAAGTTTCCAGGGTATAGGAGCCGGTGAGGCACTATTTAAAGTGCCTGATATACGTGGGAACACCTGGAATATCATTTTTGATACTAAAGAAGACATTTCTGATAAGGTTTTCTGCTTACCTGTTACTTGGACGGAGTCGAAGTTCAATGACTACCCTAATTGGCATGTCGGAGGCCTTGCGCTTCGGAGGGATGATGATGGATATAGGAGGGTAGGATGTTTGAGCTTGGAGATGATAGATGATACGCTTTGGCCTGTTCTTGAATATGTTGCAGAAAGGGAGGTCGTCATTCTTTGAACTTGGTCTGCGGGCTATTAGTACAGGTTGATAGATTATGTACTTCCTCCTTACATACATACTATCTAAAGTTATAGGAGAGGAACTAAACGAAGCGGAATATAACAGAGGATTTTGAGGTATATCACGCGTCGTTAAACATTCATCATATGCTTTCAAATCAAATACACGTGACGTAGGAGATCTATGTCCATACTAGAAGTCGAGACGGCAGCCTCACTTTGTCCCCTTATCCATGTACTATATTGATCGGGTCAGCCAGTGGTGGTAGAGGCTATCAAGCCCTTGAGACCCGAGATGGTGTCTATCTGTACATAGATATAAATATTAGCTCGCCACGCCCTACGCTCCCTGGGAGGATACGCCCACACTCATCTGATGTTAAAGATCATCATCATCATCATCTGTCACGGAAAAAACGACGTCGCTAATCCCGCGTAGGAATTAACGATATATATTCTACGTGACATCATCATCATCGTATTAAAGGTGACTCATGTTTGTCTGCAATAACTTCATTATTAACTACCGTGTCTTTTTGCTTACAGTAGCGGCAGGATGAAAAACCCCCGACCAACAACTCCCCAAAACCACCCCCTTCGTGGGAGGTGGAAAAAGAAAGCGCCGGAGGAAAACCCCGCAAAAGAAGTTGTCCGTCATACGTACTTGTACTTTTGCCCAGATTTTGTTTTGGGCGTACAGCGTACGTATGTATGGATACATGATGAAAAAGAAATACATGAATGGCACCCTTCCCGTCCCACCCCATTGCCATTGTGAAGCGCCTGAACGCCGGGGTATCATGACCACATTTTGCGCCTCGCGATTCTGAAAACAATTCCTCAGCCTCAAAAGTAAAGAAAA